>JACZCW010379203.1_pt1 | contig 45134 bp, 71 predicted proteins | sample 8641861 | NCBI WGS metagenome assembly JACZCW01 (sample SAMN15324607, study PRJNA640507) | soil metagenome | isolation source: intercropping sugarcane | place: China: Luxin town, Laibin City, Guangxi Province | collected 2019-07-25 | depth 10cm m | reverse complement strand
GGTGTTCCTAACATACTTCTGATAATGACTTCCTTCCTGGCTACCTATTTTGTTCTGGTGTATGTCATGATCGTACTGCATTCCACGTACTACTTTGATTTTATTACCAGCCTTTAACCAGTTATAATTATGGTATATTGTGTCTGCTGTCCAAGGCTCAATACTTCCGTCCCAAATTCTTATGTACTCATCGCGGTTTACGAAATAGTTCATGCAGTTAATCAGGCAGTCAAACCGTGTGCTGCTTGCTGTTGGTAGATATCTCTTTACATTACTCCCAGTAATTACCAGATCAGAAAACTGCTGATAGTTGAAATGTGGTCTTGCAAATTCGGGAGCTAATATTGTGTCTTTGCTCCATGACTGACTATAGATCGCGTCAATGTATGATCTATCGATCTTGTTGTCTGAGTCAAGAATTATGACGTATTCATACTTTGCTTGCTCAATAGCGTGCTTCTTATTTCGATAACAACCGATGTTCTTCTGATTCAGAAATAATCTTACCTTAGGGTGAGTAGCCATGCTCTTCAGTCGATCAACATACCTTTGACCAGAACAGTCATCCACAATTACAACCTCTCCGATCCTATCATCATCTACTACCTGGCTGTAGGAATTAACTGTCATTGTATCCCTATTCCAAGTTGTAATGCACAAGCTTATTTTACGATTGTCCACCATACGTATCCGTCCTCCGTGTTTACTTTTTTAAAATGTTCATCAACTGCCTGCTTAACTCCTGGGTAGCTTGGATGAGCATAGTCATGGCCGGCTACTATTCCTCCCTTCTTAACTTTTCGTTTCCAAAGAAAAATATCTGTATAAAGATTTTCGTACGTATGTTTAGCGTCAATGAAAACAAAGTCAAGCTTCTCATTAACCACCGCAAACGCTTCATGTGATGTCATGCGTAGTAAGTCTACTGGATTATCCAATTTTCTCAATCGGTGTAACGCATGCAGATAAAGCTCTTCGTATTCTGGCATTCCGAACGATTTACCATCTGGAAGGGAATATCCATCAGTTCCAAACCAGTCAGGTTGATATGGATCAACCGCGTAAAGTTTTTCAAGTCCAGCGCTAAACATTGCAACTGCATGACCGCCATAGGCAACTCCTATTTCAGCGCCAACCTTTAGTCCACGATCTTTTATAAGTTTTGGCATAACATGATAATAAGCTTTACCCCAGCCTATTTCAGCGTCAGCGCTCATGAAGTTTATGATCTCCCACAGTTGCATGGTTACCTGAATTTTATTTGTATCCAACCATCCGGTATAATGTCTTTCGGGTTCTTCACGCCTGCTGTAGGACCAAACCAGTTCTCATAATGAGGACTTACAACAATCTTATTAGGATTCCTATTTAACCAAGCGCCCCACCATGAGAAAGAAGAGTTTGCAATGATGTTGTGACCGCATGATGCCATTAGGCAAAGGTCTTCATATTCATTTCGGCCTTCAGAGTATTCAATATTTCCAAGATCATATGGCGCAAAGTTTGTTTTACACCAATTGATATCATCAGAGAAAAACAAGTACTTTTTACTTGGAATATTTTGCATTGCTTCCTCGATATAGTCAACGGTGATAGGTGGAAAACTTCCTGAGTGCTGAACATAATCACCACGCCTTACATGGATAGCAACATAATCCTGATATCCATCTACGTACTTAATACTTAATGCTTGCCTTACTTCATCCTGGCAATGCTCGAAATATTTAAGTGACTGGAAGAACCCAACAAGCTGTATACCATGCTTATGGTAAGGTATTTCCTGGTAATCAAAATGTGGCTCATAATAAGATTTAAAAATGCAATCAGTCCCGCGTAAATGTGGAAAGTACTTATCTACCTGATAAGCATTGAAACCTTTTTCAACATATCCCTTTTTAATTCCCCATCCAACATTGTACTTCTTTGCGTATCCGATTGCAGCAGCTAATTGAAATAGATTATTTCCTAATCTCCCAATGAACTGTGGATATACCATTACGTTTCTCACAGATTTATTATTTTAAAGTGCTTGTTATCGATCCAGATGGAAAATAATCTTTCGAGTATGAACGGAGCGATTGGCCAGTCTTTTTTGCCTGTAGATCTAAAATATCTTTCACGGTCACTTTCCGTTTTACGTTTTGCATAATTCGAGTCAGAAAAAAACACTGAACGACTTGACATGTAATCAAGGCAATGAGACAGACAGCTATGAATGTATTCATGATATATTTCTTTTGTTGCTATAAAATGATTCTCGTATATAGGATAATTTAATTCACGTGGAACATTGATAAACTTCTTCAACTCACTGAGTGCATTTGTCCAGGCGTCACCATGCCATGACTTTGCCATAACAAAAGCCTGATGTGATTTACTAACCGGTGTAAGTACCGCGATATCAAAGTCAGCATTAAGTATTTTATCTTTAGTTAATTCTGTTTGTCCTTTTAACTGCATCGAACGATCAATTCTTTTCTTAGCTAATCTCCAAGAACAAACGGAAATCAGATCTGCATTTGACTTCGGTACAAGCTCAGCAATTACTGAGTTCTCGAAGTATGGCGTTAGTGTTTCATTCAGGTATGGTATAGAAAAATCATACAGCTCTGATCTTTGGCAGTCATCAAAATAGATTTGATAAAAGTCTAAGCTTCGAGCCATTTGATAACTTTTTGAAAACACATCCGGCACTTCATTGATAGATCCTCGCCAGTATCTTTTCGGTACAAGGCAAAGGCATCTTTCCAATTTTGGCTATCGCTAATCGCGTGTATGTCACGGGATGTCTTTAGTCTCTGAAGTATCTCCTTCTTATCCATAATAAATAAAGCCACCTGGGTTTAGGCCCGTGCGCCCGCCCCCATGTGGCTTATCTTTAAAGTCTTTCTCTACACACAATTTGCACGGTCTGTGAATAGAGCTTTGTACTGTTTAATTTTTACAATTCCATGCTAACCAAGTAATCTAGTGTTGCCTGATATCCAGCCAGCAAACTGAAGCGCAACGGCTTTGTTATCTCTTGCCCAGATAGTGTAATCGTATCTGATGTATCGCTATCACCTGTTGTTCCTGAGGCCTGCGTGCCTGCACTTGCTGACAAACCATTTCCAGCGCCAAGGATGAAGAACTGTCTATTGTTATCTTGTACAACAATGAAAATGTCATTACCCAGTGCAAGTGTTTGCAGCGTCACATCATCTTCAGTAGATCCGGAAAGTACCTTTCCTATGAAGGTGTGGATATATGATTTGTTTCCACCTGCGGCAACAGACAATGGAGCCTCGTAGCTGTGTGAAAACTTCTGACCATCAAAGCGCCTTAAACCTCCATAAGATCCGAAGTCCAACGTCCTGACATCTTCAGTCTGCGCAAGGCTTATCTGAGTGTCAAGCTCAGACTTATAGCCTACCCAAAAGGTTTTATCAAGGCCACCAACCTTTAACAGGTCTTCGCAGGAGTTTTCAATCCCTTGTTCTATTTTACAAGCCATGATTTTATTTACCCTCTGTTTTTAGTAAGCGATTGTTTGCAGGTCGCAGTGCAAATACTGGTATCCAAACTTCATGTCTCCCTCGAAATAGTATTTGCGATCCTTACGCTCATACCATCCCTCAACCTTGTTAAGGTCAGCGCCATTCTCAACACCGAAGATGTGATTATCCTTAACTGTAAGAAGTGCCAGGTGTCTTGTTGTGGCATTCAGCGGGTTGGTAGAATCTTCTAACTCAGTGTCCCAGATCCTAACGGGATTTACTTTGATCCCATCACAAGTCAACGCAGTGATACCTTTAGACAGGTTTTCGAAAGCCTGCTCAGTTACAGCACCGGTTCCACGCAAAGAGTCAACGTAGTTATCGTAGATAGATCCAGTGACCCAATAATTCAATTTTGATTTTGGTACAGCCTTTAACAGGTTGTTTGAATTTTTCCACATATCTCTGAGCAATGTCACAGCCTGTCCGGCAGACAGTGAACCAGTTCCGAGAGCCGTTCCGGATCTGCGCACACAGTAGTTTGACGCTCCAGATGTATCAATAAGACGAGTCCACAACCCGTCAATTGTATTCCAGTCAGCAGAAGATGAATCTTGCGCACCGAATGAAAAACGCCTGAAAATGTCGCGTCTCAACGCATCATCGATCAGTCGCGTGATGATGGTGTTTATCTGGGTGCCTTCTGGATTGAATGACTCAATCCCGGTCTTCATGTACTCCTGCGCCAAAAGATTATATGCCGAAGTGAGCTGTTGTGTAAAGTCATCCTTACACCACTCCAATCCAATCTCAAATTCTTTTGTTTCCAGGAAGATATCAGTGATGACCTTTGTTCCATTGAACGATCTGGCGCACCCGGAGTAAGGCTTTAAAATCTTGCTCAGTTGTGTAAGTAGGTTGTATCTCTTACGGTAGGAAATTCCCTGATCAACAATTGCCAGATCTGAGATTGCTGGCGTGTCTTCTGTAGGCTTGTAGAATATGTCTGTGCCTACAATGCCCGGGTATGTATATCCAAAATTTACTGTTAATGCTGTTGCCATTTTACTTTAAATCAGTTTTGTGTTTTAATAAGATGTGGTACATGCTCTTTAAGGAAGGCTTGTGTTTCCTGCGCCCAGTAGTCGCTTTCATTTGCTCCTTTTGGTTTTTTCTCATGACTCTGCGGGCCTGCTGGAGGCTTCTCATCACCAATAGTTTTTTTACGTAGCTCTTCATACTCTGCCTTAATGGTATTGTACATTTGCGCTACGGTGGTATTCTTTTCTTCGGCTTGTGCTTTTGCTTGCTCTGCGGCTTGCTTTGCTTGTTCTGTTTGGGCCATAGATGCTTTCAGCGCTGCGACTTCTTGTTGCAGTGCTTCAAGCTGTAATTGCTCAGGCGTTTTTTGCTGGGCAGGCGGTTGCTGGGCAGCTGCTGGTGTTACCGCGCTAACCATACCGCCTTCATCTACGATAAGAGTAGATCCATCCTGCAATACATAATTTCCGGGAGGGCAAGGCTGACCATCTATCATAGCAGTTTTACCTACATAATTTCCGTCTTCAGAGTCGATCTGAATCATTCGGCCATCCTGCAAAGGCATTTCAATTGCTTTTGGCTTTGGTCCAAATAGCATTGCATCAAGCTCATCGAGCTTTTGTTTGAAACTGTTGAATATTGATTTCTTTTCGTTTTGTTCCATTTTAATTTCAGTTTTGCCAAACGCGGCTACTTTCATTGAGTCAACTACTTCGTCCACGAATCCAAGTGATTTTGCTTCATCAGGTGTAAGGAATGTTTCTCTTGCCAGCATTTCGCGTATCTTATCATCATTAAGACCTGTGGCCGTCTTGTAGATTGCCGCCATTTGATCATCGATTTTTTTAAGCTGACTGGCTCCGCGCTCAAGTTCTTGAGCATTTCCGGCCATCTCCACCCAGGAGTTATGGACCATGTATTCAGACGGGTTGTAAGCTTTGATCTTTCCTCCGGTGCTTTTTGCAGCCATAGAGATAAGAGTGGCAATGGACATGCACTTGCCCTTAATGATTACGTCAACTGGTTTACCTAAGGATTGTAATTCGTGGTATATATCGAAACCGATTTCTACATCGCCTCCACGAGAATTGATATGAACTACCGCTCTATCTTTGAGGGACGCGGCTTGTATTTGAGGCTTTATAGACTCATAAAGAGATTCGGTTATGTCACCATTAATAAAGATGTGCCCCTCATTCATAGGGGCTAATTTCTCTATAAAGGCGATTGAGTCTGTCTAATGGATTTAGACACGACCCTGCGGGAAGTATTTTTTAATTACGTTGTAGACTTGCGCTCTGCTTATTCTGTTGTCCTCTGCTATATGCTCAGCGTTTTTACCTTGCATCTTAGCCTTAACAACATCGTAATCTCTAAGCGCCTGAGTTGGCGCAATGCCGTCCTGGACTAATTTTTGGATTTCTTCCCTACTGTAATCTGTTATCATCTTCTTCCTATTTTAGTGCTTCTCTCTCTAGCTGCAATCCTGTTTTGAACATCGGTTACCTCTTTAATTGATATCTCAGGAACAGGCATATTCTTTAAGGCGTTAGCCATCATCAACGATTGATCTGCTGATGCAGACATAGTGTTCTTAGCAAAACCTCCATCGTTAAAAGTTGTCAATGACCCACCTCCAGCCATTGCTATCAGATTTCCGTTAGGGGCTACTTTTGTTTGTCCCTTACCGGATATAGGTTCTACTGTTACTCGCTCAACACCACCAGGATTATCACCTACCATTAGAAGCGATGGCCCTTTAGTCACAAAGTCACCACCGCCAGCAGCTGCTGATAAGAACTTCTTTGCAGAGGCAATGTTTGCAAAAATCCTAATTAATCCAGCTGCATACTGCGCAATACCAGCGCCACCAAATGTCACCGTGTTTGCTGGGTTTGCTTCTGATGCTGCTGTTAAAGCCGCAATCGCTTCGCCTGTATCAACCCCAATTGAAGCAAGTCCAAAGAACCTTTGTAAGTCAGATCCTTCTTGAAACATGCCGGCTAAAGCCGATAATCCATCAGCCGCAACAGCAAGCTTGGTTTGTTCTATTACTTTATAAGCTTCAAGCTCTTCTTCTTTTCTGATCCTGGCTTCTTTGGCGGAAGCCTGGTTGATTTTGTCTATATCTTTAGCTAATCTTTTTTTAATAGCAATAGTAGCCTTTGCTGTTTGTGATTCTTGATCAACTACAGGATTCCTTGACTTAATAGCTGCGTCTGAATTAGCACCTGAGTCAGTAGTATTGCTACCTGTAAGCCTTCTGTTTATATCTGCGGATTGTGCGCCTGCTGACCTCTCTGCATTGATTTGTTTTTCAAGTGCAAGAATACCGTTTAATGCCTCGGTGCGCTTTCCCTCAGAATCTTCCTGAATATCTGCTATCTCAAACTCAGTTTGTTTGATTTCTTTTTTTAATTCAAGATTTTCTTTATCAAGAGTAAGCAATAACTCCAACTGCTTTAATCTGTCTTGCTGCACTTGAACCAATGCAGATTCGCGTTCATTTATAAATTGCGTTACATCATTCGCAGCGGCAAGTCTGTCCTGTAAATCTTTATCTTCATCATCCCGTACCCTGCGTAATTCTTCAGCTACATCCAAGGCTTCCTTCGCCTTCCGTTGCGCTTCAAGTTGTGATAATTCCAATTCTTTTAATAGTCTTTTGGAATCTGCCGACAACTTAGCCAACGCGGCATCAGATATATTCAACAATTGCGAGTTAATCGCAAAAGCCAACTTAGAAAATATACCGTCTTTACCACTGCCATCACCGCCAAAAGCTTTATCTATAAAACTTCCAAATCTGTTAGAAGCTAACCCTATAGAAGCAGACAGCTGGTCTGTAGCGCTTGTCAAATCTCTGGCCCCTGCACTTGATGCTGCATATGCGGCCCCTAATGCAGTTACTATTCCGACTGCAGCCCCGGCAGGATTTGCGAACCTCATCAAGGCCCCGCCAGCTACATCTATTCCCGAAGCCAGTGGTCCGGTTGCTCCTATTGCTTCTTTAATGCTATTTGTGTAATTACCTACGTTTCTGCGGAAATCACCACCGGCTTGCTCATGCTTTTTTATGTTTTCGTTAAGCTCTTTTATCTCTCTATTTAATTGATCGAATTTCTTAATCCCCTCAGTAGTGGTTTTGTCAAGTTTATTTCTCTCTCTAGTTAAGTCGGCTAGTTTCAATCTTTGAGCATCCAGGGATCCGCTTACTGTATTTATTGACTTGTTCAATGAACTGTAAGTCTGCTGCTCTTTCTTTAGTTGATTTTCAAGTTTAACAGACTCCTTCGCGTACTGATCAATACCAACCTTTCCGTCTTTGAATTGTTTGTTCAATTCGGTCTGGGCATCCTTGATACCAAGAATAGCCTTCTTAGATTCGGCAGCTTCTTTAAGTAAATCAGATTGATCTACTTTGAACTCTAAAATTATTTCCTCTTTCTCAGTTGCCATGCTTTTTTTAAAGTTTTATTAGTTCTAATAAGCACGGATATTTAACACCCTTGTAACCTGAAATCTTATTCAAATAAAATAACGAATTAAACTTTTCAGTCTTAAGTCTTATAGGACTTAGCGGTGTTATATTTTGGAAGACATTGTATGGTAGATTAGCTAAGGCCTTTACTTTTACCGGATCATTTAATACACGTGTAAAATCTCTGTAATAAGTTTCCTTCATTGTCATCTGATACTGTGTGAACTCATTCGGCAATCCGAAGGCTAACGACTGAGTAAAATTAGTATCTGTTTCAGTCTGTGGTTTGACAAAGTAACAGTACCCTATGGTACTGACACTTGAAGGACTGGCATCTGCATATCCATCATAAAACAAAAATGAAGACAACGTACTAAAATCATCAACCGAAACACTTGGCACATATACCATTATTACTACATCATCACTTGGGGTATCAGTTATTAATAATCTGGAAACACTACCAGTAGTTGATCCTATCCTTATTGAGTCTTTTAGAGTATACCCAGTTGTTGGAATAGCAACAACATCCACGTGCCAATCTTTTGAGTAGTACACATTATATCCGTCTATTCTTTGTAACCCATCAGCACCAAACCAATCTTTTTGATCAACAAAAACTACAGCCTCAGTTCCGCTACTTCCAAAGCTTTCGATCGAAGTAGATTCTTGTTGTTCTGCTTCACAAAAAGTTAGCTTTGGGAGATACGCATCAAGGCATTGGATATATCCTGTCCTTACTGATATAAAGTCAAGTTCAATTACATCCTCATCGTTAGGAATAAAATCGTTATTAACTTCAAGGTAATCGGATCCATATTCCGCTGTGTTGTTCTCGTTGTATTCTGATATTGTGCTTTCTGATCCTGATGAGTACTTCAACCACGACCGCTTACCATAGGATGATATGAATTCTTCAAAATCTATCGTGTGACTAGTTACATATTGAGATATGTCTACCTCTGATTTAGATCGTATGTTCTTAAAAAGGTTTGCTGTTAATGTTTTTTGGACAACATCATATACGGGTACTACGTTGAAAGCATTGAATACATTTTTTATAAGCTGTATACTTGACATCGATCCGCATAGGGTATTAGCCGCAGTCCTGTAAATCTTTATTGGAGTTATCCTGGCAGTACACATTATTAATGCTGGATCACCGGAAACTTTTGAGTATACAAATGCTATCGTGCTTCCCGGCATTAATTGAAACCGGCACAACTTGCTGCCACTAGGTTCACCGTCAGCGATTAAATTTATTTCTCCATTAGATACTATAGATATTTCATAACTGCCAGTCAAATCCGTTTCTGATAATACCTCTACCTCAACTATCATGTGCCTGTCGGCTGTGTACATACTACCCACATTATCCCATAAATTAGCCGCCCCATCAAAGAAATCACCCGTATTATCAACCATCGTAATATCATCTGATATTACTGGTGACAATGGTGAGGTAATACCTACATAACAAGTCCTGTCATCAATCATCTCTTGAATCTCTTCAGTAACCTCTGTGCTTTGAGAGCTTATTGTTAGGCTGTTGTATGTTGGGTCGTTCAAAAGCTCACCTGTGATTTTAATCTGATGGGTTTCAAAAATTTTATCGATAACATTTTTTACAAATATGAAAGGCTGGAAGTCATCAATGTATAGCCTGTTTGAAGCCCTTGTCCCTAAGGCCCCACGATCTACCAACGGGAAAACTATGCCACTCGTAGCGCCTACTGTTGAGATTATGTTTGACCTCGTTATGTCAATATCGTATGATGATAAATCAAGGTCTTTTATTTTAGAATCGATGGCATTGATCCATTCATAATTTCCTGTGACAAAAGATACCTCTATAAATTTTTCAATCCTCTCTACCTTAATATATCCTTGATAAATTACATTCAGATCGTCCTCTAGTAAACATTGAATCTGATTGTATATAGGTTTGGATAATGTGTCGATTGACTGAATGCCAAGTATGGTTAAATTCTTTGTTGTGATAGGCAGACTAAACCCGTATGACCGATCGCCCTGGTAGTCATCTATTTCTTCAAAGATAAAAGATTGTTTATCGACTGTTATCGATCCATTAAAATCCAAGTACTCATCACCCACTTTTATCCTCATAACGTCTGACTCGGTATCTCGTTAGTATAAGTTACTTTGAATTGTATTGAGTAAATCTTATCACCTTCATCGTATACTTTGAAGCTGTCCTTATCTACAATCACAGTTCTGCGGTTATATCTGTCTTCCATGATCTGAACTAACGGAGAGGTCTTTATGTGCTTAATCGCGTTCAGTTGACTTAACGTTAATATCTGGCTCCTTAACAGGATAGCGTCTTTGCTGTTCCGGTAAATCTGCTGTTCGATTGTGTCTGCAAATTCTCCGTATGAGTTTGGCCAATCTGTAGCAATGTCATTGGTTAACGTCTGTGAATCTGTAATGTCGATCTGATACTCTTTCTCTGCGGTGAACAGCCAGTAATCAAAACCTCCCAGGTAGTTTAGCCAGGTTATGTAGATACCTTGGTTGTAGCATTCGCAGTTAACACGAATGGTCTTTATCTCAGAAATATAATCTGGGGCTAAAACCTCCTGCATACTTAATGCAAGAAACTCAAAGATGTCTGCATCTGATCCGGTGGCCGTTATCGTTATGGTATCGCATGAACTTGGTATGTTTATATTGTTTATTGTTGACGCGCCAGTTCCAGTGAACGTAACACCAAAGCTATGAACCAGGGTAACACCATTATAGAATCCAAATGTTACAGAGGCGTCACCTTCAAAGATATACGGCATTCTATACGTACCGGCAGGTATTGTTAATCCGGTTCTTTTAGCTCTACCGGAATCTCCAATATTCAGAAAGTCCAACCCAAACCTTGCTGAAGGTACTGTCAGCGTTACAACTCCACCAGAAAATACCCAATCATAACCGCTCCCTACTTGGGACCAACCTGTTGATCCGGTGAATGTATTGTTTGATGGTGAGTAGTCTGTTGCAAGACCTGTGACTAAAGATATATCCTTTATCCTTATAAATCCACTTCCGCTAGACCTCTGGAACTCAAATTCCACGTGTGTATTATTTGAGTTTGTTGTAGTGTAATTTGGGATAGGGAACACAACATCAGCGCCAGTTCCTAATATACTTGTTGATAGCAATGTTTCCCTCACAGATCCATTCCACAAGTATACTTTCAGTGTCCCAAAAATTCCGGACTCAAAGTTATGTGTAATTGTTCCGGACACAACCGTACCACTCGGTAACGCTGTAAATGATCCACTTCTGGCTATCTCCGTTCCTAGCCCGGTACTACTCGCAATAGCTTCACCTCCACCAAAACTCCACGTTGCAGTACCTCCACCTAGTCCTGTGCCTTGATTGCTCCACGGTGATCCGGTATCAAAAGATGAATCCGGTACTGATACCGATGGCTGATCTTTAATGATCGTTATCGCAGTAATACTCCCTGTAAGCGCTGTATTGCTGGCCTGTGCATTGATTCTGACTGATGCGGTTATTGGCGCTGGGAATGCATTGGTGGTCACGGTTTGGGTATTTAACCCTGCTGAAATATCCCCGAAGTTCACGGTCTGAATAGTTGAACCAGACCCATCTATCAAGTCTACGGTAACATTTTGAAGCGCCCCTGATGAGACGTTCAAAGTTATGTCTATAGTTTCATCTCTAGGGATAAGGCCAGGAAAAGAATCACTTTGAATCCCTTTTCCGGATAACTCGTATGGAGCTATAAGCCACTTGGTGGTTAGTCCATCGTCTGAGAATCCGGTACTACCATTGATTATATCTTCTCCGTATTCCTGAGGTCTTCTGAGCGCAACTTCAAGATCTTCACACTCGGAACCATCTATTGAATATCTGTATAGCCCCGGGCCATCAGTGCCATAATTGATAGTATTTAGAACGCCATTTATTTCAAGGCCGCTATCGCCTTCAGTTCCTACCGGGTCTATGAAGCTAATGTCATAATAGTACCCGTTGAATATTACCGGTTCCTCAAACAATGTAAGGAACTTACCAGGTGAGTCCTCATTCATAATATAATCACTCAAAGACCCTGAGTGTATATTCTTAAACGGTAGCTTAGCGTTGGCGGCATAGAACAGGTTCCCGATATCGTCAGTATATGAGCTGGTGAATGTCGTTAGCCTTCCACTTGACACTACATCGTATGTCTCAGCTACCTGGATATAGAATGATGTCCAGAAGTCAATGTTATTCGGCAAAGTGCCTAACAGGGTGTTATTGCTTAATGCATTGATCTTTGTTTTGATGATCTCGTTTATGTAGATGGTTGAGACGTTATCGCTATCGGGTAGGCTTTTTATTTCTGTGATGTATCCTGAGGGCTTTTGAGCTTCATGCGTGTGCCCAGCCGGCAGGCCGCCATAGATTTTAATGCTCAGGTAATAGTTGTTATAATAATACTGAATTGATGCTCCGGTTAAGGCTGTGTCGTTGGCAGAGCTGTAGGCCAGATCAATTGTGAAGGATGTATTAGATGCAAATGTCTTTACCTGATATACGCCACTCAACGCCCCAGCATTGGTGATCTTCACAAATTCTAAGGCAGCGGATACGTTGGTATCCCCGGACGCTGTGATATCACAATACCCATTAGTATTGGTTACACTGCTTATTGTTCTGACTGTGTTTATGGAATTGGTAGGCCATGCGGTGTTTGAGATCTTGTACATGATCGGAAGGTGTACACAGTTCCAATCATGACTATTAATCATTTGCGTTACCGTTCCTGATGCGTCATTGATGAATCCAATGAAGTCAACTCCGTTGTATATGCTTATAATCCGGAATTGGTTGGCATTGCCTACGCTTACCGTGAACATCCCATTGTATTGGGATACGGTAGACTTTATGTATACTGTGTTTCCGTTGGAATATCCGTGGCCTGTGATGTTGAAGACAGCGTCTCCCGATCCATTGTCTGTAACAGATCCTATTGTGTTTACTACTGTCCCAATGGTATAGCCATTAGGACGGTTGATGATACTTACTGCCATAGTTTATAAAAGCCTTCAGCACGGAATCAGGCAGCTTTAATTATTTGTATATTGTCTTTTATGTAGTTTCGTACAACATCTTTCTTCAGGGCTTGAGTTAATTCTTCTACTAATTTACTAAGTGTCTCCGAATAAACTATGCGCCCACCTTTTTTATATGTCTGATCCCCCTCTTTGTTTATCTTGTAAGCAAGGAATTTTGCTAGTTGCTTACGCTTCTTTTCTGGTAGATCAGAGCCGATGCCACGCGCCTGCATGTACTCGTACATCGATACATCGAACTCTTGATATTCGTTGCTTTTTCTAGGACCTCTACCAGTTTCGATGGCTTTAAAAAACTTACGGCCCAGGTATCTTAACGTGTCAAAATCCTTTTCTGACTCAACCTCATAACGGATAGATTCGGCTGTCTTACCTGTAGCAGATACCTTTTGTACGTCCTGCTTTAGGGCTGTGACGCCTAGTTTACCGTAATGATTTAGTATATGCTTTACTGTTTCCATTCTTTTTTTAAATCACATAATGCCTCTTTTATAAGCCAAAAAGAATGTCCAAATGTTATTATTGTGCATAAGAATGCTAGTAAGAACATTAGACCATAGAACATTATATAAAGTAACTTCATTTCAATGAACACAAATTTGTTATATCCGGTGCATTCAAAGTAAACGATAATATCACCCCTGATAAGTTGTCCGCGTTCTTTTTAACAAACGGCTCCCGGCTTATGGAGGTTAATGTTACAAGCTTATACCCTGAAACTATCTGGTTATACTTTTGCACAAGCTCCTGGGCTATTAGGTCGCATTCATCAACCAATTGCTCATACTGGTCTGCTGAGCTATCAACCTGATCTTTCTTAGCTATATGAAGCTTTATAGACCATGAATCGTAAGGCAATCCGATGTTTTCAATAGTAGTATTTACTACCAATGGCTCCATCCAGATATGCGGATAAGACATCATCCTATCGGAATTGAACTCACTAATCCGACCTGTTCCGTATGCTATACCTGCGTCAATCGCATTGATCCCTGCGTTGATAAAGTCTTTTACTTCTGTGCGTTTCATTGCGTTTCAATTCTTATTATTTTACACATGATTACTTTCTTAGGGTCCAAACCGTAACCAATATCTTCGTCCTTTGCAAAGAAATTATAGTACCACCCATCATTACCACCACATCCTGTTATCCATCCGTATCCTTCTGGAAGCTCGCTGTACGGCATTTCTTTAGCGCCTCCTTTTTTAAAATAATCATAGCTGGTTTGCATTAGTTTAAATTCAAATTCCAAGTCTTACTATCATAGTCGTTGCCATTGCAAGTGACTGCTCCTGCTGACGCGCTTATCGCGATAGCACCAGATCCCGAAATACTAAACCTTACGGCAACTTCGGCCACAGGACTATAGTAACACAGGTATGACTTTTGTTCGCATTCGCTTTGTAATGGTGGCGCTGGCGCATCAGGCTTAAACAAGTTGCTTAACTGTACACCCTGGTTTGGTTTAAGTGTGTGCATGCCTTTGTTATAGGCTGCTTCTGTCACTATTACAGTTATTTCTGAATCTCCATTGTTGTATAAGCTCACTGTTATACCAGTGTCATGCGGATAGCTGTAGTCTGTTTGAACTGCTTTCATAGCGATCGTATATGTCCCGGAAGTAATATTGTTACTAGAGAACGGACTTTCTATTTTCCATCCACCACAGTAAAGACATGTCCTGGCAGCATCGCAAACTGGTTCACCTTGAGCTTTTACCTCGGCTGTTTCATCACAGGCAACTATCGCGATTAAAAGGAGTATGATTATATTTTTCATTTCTTTGATATTATCTCGTTGTACCTCTTCATTGTATGCGCTTGCCAAGCATAGTATCTTAAACGATGTTGAAACTTATAAACACTATACTTAAGAAGCTCACGGTCTTCAAGCCCAGTCTTTTCCTCCATGTGTACACTGGTCGAGAGAAAACCAAACGCAGCCACCATCTTTTTAAAGCCAGCTTCAACCTCTTCACTCGTGTAATCTGCTTTCGGTAGTTGGGATTGATGCCTATGTTCAAGCCTATTAAGTTCAGCACAGTAAAATTTCCTATGCCTAGCACCTCCGGGGCTGGCGCGTTTAGAAACTCTTCTGTCATAGCTTCAGCTTTCAAATAGTGGTAGTCACCGTAGACTATTTCACTGGCATCCTGTACCCTTCCATTATTCATTAGCTTATCAACCAGATCCAAGCACCTTTGTCTGCTCATGTGTCTACAGGCATATACTGCGCATATAAACGGGTAAAGCTTTAATTGATCGATCTTGTTCTCTGACCCCTTAAGTTTAGCCAGCTCTGATTTAATATCTTCATACTGACCAATAGTCTCTAGGCCCAAATCTTTTGGCATAGGGTAGAACAGCAATCGTTCAGGGACACGTGCCGGGCATTCATGCCTAAGAAATGACAATGTGCTTACTACGTCTATAAGGTTATTAATCTTAGCCTTCCTGATTGTCTCAGGATCAATCCCGCTAAATACTGATAATACTTTCTTGTCGTCATCTCCGCATTCTGCTAACTCAAGGAATTGCTTATAGGTAACATTATCCCAGGAAATAGGAAAGTACTTTTCTGTTAGCTTTCCGTTTAATATTACTTCGGTTCTGATCATCTGTGAAATGTCATTATTGGTGGAGCTGGTTTATCTTTAAACTTATGGTATGCTAATGCCAATGAACAGACAATATCATCGTGCATGCCTTCCGGTGCGCGATACTTTACACCTGTGCGGGAGTACTCAAATTCAAAGCTTTCTAACTCTTCCCTCATGATTCCATCCAATACACTAATATAACCGTTCTGTATGGCAGCGGCAAGACCTTCCATTATTTGTTGTTTGCTGTTTGATGTGAAGACGAACCCTTCAACACCATAACATTCGCGTTGAATGTCCTCTACAATAGCATCACCTATTCCAGTGGAGTCTATATAAGCCGGGGCTGATCCTAAAATTGATGTAAGTCTGCGCTTTGTCTGTCCCCAGTCTGATTGCCAGCGCTCAAAAAAGCAGACATCACCGTTTTCATCAAGACCAATTACAACAGTCCAGTCAATGCTTTTGGCTAGGTCAACCCCAAATACAACAGGACTATTTCCGGATAATGGCTTAATCCGTTTTTGTATATGGCTTATCCCGAACGGGTTTGCCTGGTCGTCTAAGGCCTCGGCTAAGTAAAGTTCACGGAACGCTGAATCTGGCAAATCTCTTTTGGCTTGTTCTATTTCTTCTTTATCTAGGATGCCTGCCGCGACCGCATCGTAAGCGGTGATCTTGAAGTATTCGTAACCTGGTTCTCCTGCCCTGGCTTTGAGTCCTAGCTTATAACCCCAGTTACCTTTACCTTTGACGTTACCGATAAACTTACATGGTGCCTTGGTTGCAGTGAGGGTTGTTCTAAGGGCTATCCAGGCTGATTCTCTGGCCCTGGTGAACTCATCGAAGACGGCTCCGTAAACATCCTCCCCGTATAGATTGTCTGGCTTCTCGGCTGTCTTAAAATGAAGGAATGATTCTACAGGAGTTTCAATGTATAGTTTGGATAGGTTAACATGGAAGTCAGATGATCCACCAAGAAATCTTTTTAGCCTATTGAAGGCAATTTCCGCCTGTCCGTAAGCTGGAGCAACCCACCAATAATTAGCCCCTGGTTTAGGGGGATGGGCAGCCATGTCAAATAGCCACCAAAGATGTGATGCTGTTTTACCTACCTTAGTTGCGGCCTCTGTTAACGTGAATCTTGCTGGTGAGTTAATAATAGCCTGCTGATACGGTGCCAGCTTGGGTCTTATTATCTCAATAACGTATTCGTCAGAGTGCATCCTTGAAGTCTAGTTTCTTGATTACCTTGTTCACTTCCTTCTTATCTGCCAATCCAAGGTCTCGAGCTATGATATTGGCATTCAGGAACCCCGCAGCAGCCCCGGTAAACTTCTGATTATATATAACCTTCTCGATTTTGCTTACGACTTGTGAAAAATCTTTGTAATCGGGGTTTGTCTTGTAGTCCCTGAGGGAATGTATGTCAATAAACAATTCAAGCCCTTCCCATGTAAAGGCTCTCATTTTAGGTTTTTTAACTTCTAAAGCATCCTTTCCGATAAAATCTACTTCATACAATGGATTGCTTTCACACCATTCAAAGTACTCGCATGCGGCCTCCCATAGCTCTTCAGGCTTTTCAAACTTCTTATCCCTACCGTGCTTGGATCGTAACTTCCAAAACTCATTCCCCTCTGTTGCTGCCATGTCACTTATTCTATTATCCGGTTATTCATACTGAATTGTAAAAGATGTTTTTTCAAGCAATTGCAGGTACGCTACTATCATTAATTCAAATCCTTCTTCAGATATTCCTATTTCTGAAATAGCCAATTTTGGCTTTGGGTTCCTGTAAATACAAGCTGGCTTTTCAGCATTATCCCTCAGGCGCTTAAACTGGACAACATATCCATCTCTACGCTTGTGTACCTGAACGCTCCTATTTTTTTCCTTGATTTTGACGCTCAGGACATCACCGTTATCCTTTACATATTTTATTACCTTGTTATTCATACTAAAGGGGGTTCAGGTTAAGAGAAAATGCGTTGAAATAAGCTCTTCTTTTTAACCGTAATCGGGGCGTTGATCCATTCTAAGAATGTAGCTTGTCTCTTCAGTTTTAGAAGTTCATACCATTCGTCATGTATTTTGGAGGATATCCCGTTGATTTCTTTCAAGCATTTATCGCATAATTCATAATTACCGTATTCCTCTTTTGTTTCGGTAAGCTCTTTTGAGGGTCCCTTACACTTATCGCAAATCCTGGTTGTCATATCTATTCTCCCGGTTTATTGACTGTATCTGTTTTCATTGATTTTACTTTCTAGTTTTTGAATGCGTTCCTCAAGGCTTTTTAAATGCAATTGCGTATCAAGGCACTTTTGACAGTAATAGTATTTTTCAAGACCGTTTGATCCTAAGCTGTATTGTATATTATGAATCGGGCATTTCGGACGAGAAAATATGTTCATTCCTCTTTTATAGTTAGTTCAGTTCCGGTTAACAATTTATTTTAGTTAGGAATGTTTCGATACGATCAAGCATACCTGTGTATGCTCCGTACTCTCTAATTATTAGCTTTTTCAGAGCCTCATGAACTCGCTTTTTAGCAATCTTTTCTGACTGTAGGGTGTATATTGAACTGACCAATCCATTGTATTCGAGTAAGCATGAGCCCCAATTCCTGACGTAGGTATGGACATTGCTAAGGACGTAATTGCGGTCATCATGCCGTTTCTTCTTAACATCCAAAAGTTGGAATTTTTTGTAGTTATTGAAGATGACAATGTTATTGTCATGAGAAAGCAGAATAGGGAATTCGTGGTATTCTGTTTTTATTGCAGCGCCAGATTTCGGGATAAACATTTCATAATGTCTAACTATTTGGCCTGTCTGATTTGTAAATTTCTTGAGTGTGTTCATTCCTTTATAGTATTAAACCATTCTATAGCTTTTCATTACCGGATATCACTTCTTTACATTTTATGTCTTGCATAAAGTATTATTTATTAATACACCAACAAAGGACTTACTCGGATCATAAGAATCGTCTGATTCAACTCGCTTTCTAAACCTAACGTCTTTATATGCTTTCGATCCTATAACTATGGCACCAATCATTTCAACGGTTAATAGATCACTCCAATACTCACTTTTCCACTGATTATCTATACCAACTTCGATTATGTATTTTTGCCTATTTAAGTCATAACCATCTTCATCTAAGAAGTCATCCGGCAATACTGTGCCTTTGGTTATTAATGTGTATTGCTTACCGGAGGATATCACTTCTTTAGAGGTAAGTTCTTTCATAGCTTTGTTTTATGGCATACTACCCCTTAGTTATGTTCGCCAGATGCTTCTTTATTTCGTAAGCAATATCTGGAGCCATTAAGCCTCCAGATTCTCTCGCTGGCTGGCCATGAAGGGCTGACATTACCGCGTCAAACATGTCAAGTCTTGCGCGCATAAGTTGATTCTGGTTTCTTAATGAAGTGATTTCATTTAAAGCCCTTTCAAGCATCTCTTTTTCTTCCATAATGTATTTTTTTTTGTTAATTTACTGATGGCATATTCTGTAGTGTCATGTTAATTTAATCTTTTAAGTATTGATACGTCAGGATTAGGCAGCAGGCATGAATAAACTGATCAGCACCGATGCCCACGAAAAACCAGTGTCTTTGATTTGCCTGATATAGCTTTGAGTTTATCCGGCTAGTGAAGTAATCTGTGATCCAATGCAGGATAAAGTTTATCATCAAGAAATACAGCATCCAGTCCTTATGAGACCCGTAAATAAATGGGGCGCCAAATAATCCAAACACCGCAAAAACCAGTATATAAGTGCTCACATGCGTTGTAAGCCATACGCTTGACTTGCTTTTATTTATAGCCTGCTTGTCTGTTTGAAGGATGAAGTCTCCAATAAAGTGAAGAAATAATAATACGATTATGTGTAGTGTCATTCTGTTATACCTTTAGATTTGAGATATTCTGATTTCAGTTTTACGTATTCAACGATCTTTGTCGCCTCTGTTCTGTAATGCTCGACATCTAGGGCTATTCCAGCGCCAGTATCCAAAGCTTCTTCTATATGACGTCTACAGATTAATTCCAACTTAGTTGCCAGTTCCTCCGCTTCAAAGGCGAATAAAACATCAAGCTCTTTCAGTATCTCTTCCTTAAGTGTTGGCATGGGATTAGGCTTTAACCTTCAATTACTTGACAGTCCGAAACATCAAAAGTCTTTTCAAAATCGCTACCTTTAATAACCAGATCTAGGTTAGAAGAATAATATCCATTGTTGTATCCGTAGCCTGGAATTCTTACCGGATGACCATTCGTTGGGATCAATTCAATTCCGTAATCTGGCACTCTTTTGAAGAACGAGTCATCAGATAGGTTGAATGTCAGACCTTCAAAATCATTTAGTGTTAAATCATTGAATGACAGGTAGTGATTCTCACAGCAATCCCGCCTATGCTCAGAGTGCAGCTTTACTCCATTTTCAAACTCAATCTCGTTCGAGGTTACTTTTACTACTTTTAAGTTGTTCATATCTTCTTAGGGAATATATTGTTCATATAGGTTGATTTGTCGGGGCAGGTTGTCTCTGCGTCATTTCCTATCATTACGCAGAACTTTACAGCAGCATTCCAAGTAGGTTCTGCTACTTTAGACATGGCTAAGAGAGCGGCTTCGTCTCTTAAGGCTTCCTGGGAAAGGTTTGTTTTATTGAAATCTAAGCTCCACCAATCCTCAAATCCATACTTTCGTGCTACAGTATTTTTGGCCTCCTTTAGAATATCTTCTGCTTTCATAGATTAGAATTTATCAGGATAAAATATCTTTAAAATAGATTCTTGCCCGTAGGTATAGCCAAGGCTGTAGGCTGAGTTCAATAAATCACAAAATGCTTGAGCATTAGCTTTTGAAAAATAAAACGTCATTGCCCGTTGTCCTTTCAGGTTTTCAATACTCCAAAATATGAGACCCCAGCGCTTTACCACATACCTTTGTGGCTCATGCTTTATCGCGTATTCTAATTTCTGTTCGATCTCCGTCATATCATCCTGCTTTCATTTAACAAACAATCTGGGTTTGCTTTTCAGCTCTTCGCTTTCTGATGCGTTTCACGATGTACCGTACCGCCCAAATGATCAAGTAACAAATAGCAGCGCAGTCAAATACATACAACATCCAATCCCCTTGAGATCGTAGCGTTATCCTTACCCAGAATACTACCACGTACATAAAGCCCGAAAAGAGTATGGTCCTACAGATATTTTTAATTGTTTTGAGTATTTTCATATTTTCAGTTTTGCTGTTTACGCATTCAGGGATTTACTTTTTTCTGTTTGCCTCAAGTATTGGCAGCCCAGCTTCAGTTGGCAAGTAGATCACCTGATTTTTCGTGTGTTCGAGATTGTTAATGAATAGGTAGTGTAAATATCCCTCGTTTGCTTTCAGGGATTCACCGATGATTTTATTGGCGCGTGCAACACCTTCAGCTCTGATCACTTCGGCTTCGGCAAGATCTTTCGCTGACTCCTTTTTGGCTTGAGCTTCCTGAATTGATATTTGTCTGTTCTGTGTGGCGCGGGCTAATTCGGCTTCGCCTTCAAGGTTCTGCTGGTACACTGAGTATTGAGGGCAGCCCCACATTCCTAAAAGTGATAGGATTAGAATGACGCCTGTTACCTGGTATATTCGTTTCCAGATTTCTTTTCTTAATTCGCGTTCTTCGTCTCTGTATGACATATGAATTTTGGTTTTAATTAGCTACTTTCATTATTGACGACTTGTCCTCTTGAAGCACGTGCACGACCTGCAGAACGGTTTTGATATTCTGTGGCGCATGCCTTTCAGGTCCATTAAAGACCAGCAGCCCATTGGACCGTCAAGCGCACCGGGATAAGTGCACCAACTTGGTTGTTGATATCTCTCGTTGAGTTGCTGGATAGTGACCCTATTTAATAGGAGTTCATCTATTACTTTGTCGGGCTGTGTGTGTAGAAATGCCTTACCCATATTTCTGATCTGGTTTTAAAAACTATGAACTTTCTATTCACCGTCAGAAATAAAAAAGCACTTAGATTTGCGCCTAAGTGCTTGACTTTCAAGTAGTGGGCCCAGCCAGGAACGATCTGGCGACCCCCTGATTATGAGTCATATTTTTAATCTTACAGCGCATTTCAAAAGTGCACATTTTAGCTTACTTTAGCAAGTAAATACTTGAAAATCAATCAGTTGTTCAATCAAGTGTCAATTTGTGTTCAATGACTGTTCAACATATATTCGGCAAAACTATTCACCAACTATGAACCATCCAACTTTATGACCCTGGCAATTGTACTGGATAAAAAGAAAATGACTACCACCGGGGAGAATGCAGGCCGGTATCATATTAAAATAAGACTGACCTACACCCGCGATAAGAAGACGTATCAAAAGTATTACCTAACCGGTGTATTCGCTGATGACCCAGAATTCCAAAAGATCATGGAAACCCGTAAGGGCAAGAAGTCTGAAGAGATCCAGAAAAAGGAAACGACTGTTTACGGCTTGTACGAAAAGGGTAAGAAGATCATTGAAGACAATCCATACATAGACCCTGAATCGTTCGGTGAGCAATTGACGGCAAAGGGTTCATTTAAGGACCCTCTGAGCTTCATGCTTGGTTATTCTGAAGAGCTCCGGGAAAATGGCCGGGTAGGAACTGCAGAGTATTACAAACAGGCCTATGCCAGTTTCAAGGCTTACTCAAATGGTGTTATGTCGTTCGGATCAGTTACGGCTAAATGGCTAATGAAATACGAGCGGGACATGCTGGAAAAGGGTAAGTCAATAACAACGGTCGGAATGTACTGCATAGCCTTACGCACTATATTTAATATGGCGCGAAGCGAAAAGCGGAAGATAATTCCTAAAGACCTCTACCCTTTCGGTAAAGATGGGTATGTAATCCCTACCGCAAAAGGCCGCAAACTTGCCCTGAGCGAAGAGCATAAAAACAAACTCCTTTCCTATAAGACCTTGAATTCAAACTGGCGTTGGGCACTGGACTTCTTCAGCTTCTCTTATTATTGTTTCGGAATGAACTTCGCGGACATTGCCGCTCTACGGTTTAAACATATCCAGGGTGGAGTCATTGTGTTCGATAGAACCAAAACAATAATGACATCTCGTAATAAAGAGTCTATTGTAGTGGTGTTGCGAAAGGAGGCACTTGAGATTATAGAAAACCAGGGCAACAAACCTGGTGATCCAAATGGCTATGTATTCCCCATCTTACGGGAGGGATTGACACCATCGCAAATTGCTGATCGGGTGCACGACTTTATAAAGGACACCAATAAATACCTGGCTGAGATATGCGAGAAAATTAAGATCCCAAAAGTAACAACATATTGGGCGCGGCATACATTTGCCACAATTGCCAAAAGAAAGGGCGCAAGCCTTGAAGCAATTAAGGAAGCCCTTGGGCACAGTGATATAAAGACTACCGAGGCTTATTTGGACTCATTCGATATAGAGTCAAAGAAACAAATTTCGAACATGCTATAAACAAGCGAGCCATCCGACACCCCTGCCGGAAGGCTCAAACGTGCGCCTTTAAAAAAGACTTACACAAATATATTCGAATAATTTGTAAATCATTGCTAACGATATAATTAATAAGGACAAACGTATCGGATATGCGCGTTTCATCGTTTGACACTAAATGACACCGACTATTTTGACATTGATTTATGATAATACCTGTAGTTGTTTTTCTACAAATATTAATTTAAGTTAGTTTCCCCATTCGTTAAAACCAACCCGATAGCTATATGAAAACTCGCTCTAAAAACACATTAACAATTGAAGAAGAGGTTAAGCACCTCAGAGAAGTCTTTGAGCTCACAAAACACCTATTGAGTGATGATGACCGGGCTAACAAAAGGCTTGAGATTTTTAATAAGGAATTACTTATTATTAAGTCCCGCGGCTCCTGCCTCCCGTAAACGCTCTTTGAGCGCTTTATTTTCTTTTTCCAATAATTCAACCCTCATTTCCAATCGGGTTTTCTCATCCAGGTACCTTCCCCTTAATTCATCTGCTTCTTCAAAGGCCTTTCGCCATTTTTTAGCTTCAAACGTCAGTTCATTAATATCCATTATCTGTGAGGTTATTGCCGGTGTAGGTTTTTCGTAAGTATTTCTACTTAAGTAATCCAAAATCCGCTTCCTGATCCCATCATGTCCGTTAAAAATTTTTAACAGCGTTCGTAAATTAATTGTGCTTAACTGGCCTTTATCGGTATACTTTTCCTCTTCAATTGGAATCAATGCCGTCTTTTTTAAATCCGCCATCTTCGCAAAATCAGTATCCCCTAGGCCCATTTCGGCCCTATACTCTATAATAATAGAGTGAATCTTTTTCAGTTGATCGTCAGGTTCCAATTGTTAAAAATATTTAACCAAATACTTGCAGGAGTTAAAAACTTTTAACACCTTAGCATTGTCAAGCACAATATAGCAGATATGAGTAGAAAACAAGAAACAAAGGAACTGGGAACCGCAACTGTGGAGGTAAGGAATGTCGGTTTAGATCAGGAAACGGACGCTGCCGTGGATACTTGGAGGGCAGGACAGAAAGCAAAGGGCCAGAAGTTCAAGAGGGGTCAGGCTGTAGTTGAGCTCACTAAAAGAGGACTTAAAGCAGAAGGAATCATCTAAAACTATAAAACTCGCAAGGTTATGAAAACAGAATTAACAACTACAACAGGTACAGTAAAAGGTATTGATCCTGTTAAGGCATTTATTAAAGAATGTTACTCCAGGTATGACAACGTGTTTATTGTAGAAATGGGTGGGTGTACGTCTCCGATTGATTACCTACAGTACACACTACTTACTAAAAACGAAATAAGACTATACTTATCAACAACCCATGCAGAAAGGGTTTTCTAATTAAAATCTTGCGAGACACCGGGGCGATAGCATCAATCCGGGAATCGCTTAACCATCATCAAAAATATGAGAGCAATACCCGCAGAATTGGAAGCCAAAATAGATGAGGTTCATTCCTGGATGTTGGACGGTGATCTGGATAAGATCAAGAATATGACCAGGAAGAGTAAGGAATATGTGTGCAAGGTCCTCAGAAAAAAGGCTTTCAATCCTGATGTGGTAATAGCAGGAATACAAGTGATGAATGAGAACAAAGCAAAATTCGAAATAAGCCAGACAATGAAGATAGCATCATAGAAACTCAATTATAAAACGTGCACCCCCTTAACCCTAAAAGAAAGATGAAAACTATTATTAACAATCACTTAAAAGAAGAATGCGAAAACATTGGAAGTTATTCCTTCTCATTATCTGCTTTGCGCTCACAATCGGAGCCGGTGCATGTACCTACGTTAAAAAAGAAATGGTATGTATGCCATGGATGGATTGTTGGTCTCACCAATAGCATTAAAGTAGCCTATAATGAAGTGGCTACAAACGACAGGTTATTTTGGGGGGTAGTTTGCATGTTCGGGTTGGCGCCTCTATGTTGGTTGGCGCCATACCTGAGCATTTTCTCCGACTCAGTTATTGAGGGATGGTATTATAAAAAGGTGGCTTTCTACCTGTATACTATCCGGTTTAATATGGTTCTGATATTTGCATTTACAGGTGCATTCATTGCCGCGCCACTAAAGTGGGATTACAAATATGGCTGTGTAGTTGTAGTGGCGCTGGCTTTGGCTTCTCTTATCAATGACACCTTTTTCATAAGGGATTATACTGACTTCTATAAGCTTCGATTGGTGTTGTTCATCCCGTTGATCGCTGTCATTCTTTACGCGCTGTATAAGTTCATCAATCATGCGGTGTACAGACACTACCACCCGAAAGCAGGAAACATTGCCCGTATCGTAGGGATAATTGAAATGGACATATCATGGTCAGACAAGGAAACAACCTTGAAGCTTCTGGCTAAAGAGTGTAGAGAGTTCAATCATAAAATATAATAGCCATGAACCCACTAAATCTAAAAAACGGAGATCCAATACCAACAGAATTACTCTGTCCTGAGTGTACAGGTGATGGATTAGTACACGGTTTCGCTCCTTGTAAAGTTTGCTCTGGTCATGGTTATGTAATGCCTGTAGAATCTGAACCAGTAAAGGCAACATTCGCAGCTAACACAGGTCGTCTATTACTTCACAAGAAAGTAAACGGGCTGATATTCTTAACTCCTATACCATTTATTATATGAAAAGGAAAACTAAGTATCTGGACTTCTATAAGAAGTGTATGAAGACTGGTCGAATCCCTTCGGTTGACACTAGGTTGACTATAAACGGTCTTTGCTCATGTTTAGGTAAAGATGCTATGGATTTATTTACTCCTACTTGGTGGGACTGCATTCGATACCAAGTGAGCGAAGATGGTTACTGGGCTGCGGATCAACCGAACTCTGGTGTTCTTAATGAGCTTGGATTCGGTCCTACTCGTCAAACCATAGTTCTATTTCTGGCCGCAATGAACAATGAACTCTAAAACAACTTGAATCATGAGCACTATAAACAATAAACTACTAGAGGCACTGAAACGGATTTCTAATTGCAATGATCTCGCTACAGCAAGAGAATATGCAAGGGAAGCCATAGCAGAAGCCGAACAACAGGAAGATACAGACTTTGAGAAAGCCTACAACACAGCCTGTTCTAAAATAGATGAACTCAATGAAGAACTAGCTATCCTGAAAGAGAAAAAAGAAACTACAGGTTCAGGATGTTACAGTGGTGGCATAATCTCAACCGGGGAAGAGCTATGAGAAAGGTATACACAGCAACGCTCTACGGAGCAACGCCAGAAATATTCCAGGATGTATTCTACACTTTCGAGTACATACTTAAAAGCAAATCATTCTTTGATGATGGCGGGGACTTGTACGAAGTAAATCAGCTTAACATAAGCGTGCCTATCCTGATCGATGCACAGAACATTGATTTAGATATGTGCACAGCAATACGGGCAGAGCTTGTTTTAGACGATTCAGATATCGTAAACATTGAATGCGAAATAACAAAGCAGCCAATTACAGACCTGGAAACTAAGTATAACACTAACGAACTGTTTGTATGAATATCAAAATGAATAAACTCCCTGTAGATGTAAATATTAAGCTAACAGATTTAGCAGAAGGTCAATTACATCATCTCATTTTCGCGCTAACCGATTACAAGCGTGAAAAGATAAAGTCACTGAAAAAGCGTGAAGCAATGTGGGCAACCTTTGGCTCAACATACCCCGCGCAATCTGCCTCTGAACAGGAGATCGAAGAAATAACAGTAATCGAAACACAGCTTTACAATGCACTTGGAACTGTGGTGATGCTGGATAACACGAAGCACAATTAAGAAACATTAAACCCTTTACAAACATGTTTACAGAATTGGAAAATAACAAACCCTTTTTAAAGATGGCATTTCAAGGATTTGCCGGTGACGGTAAGACCTTGACATCTTCAATGATTGCAATCGGCTTACACAAGCTGATCAACAGCGAAAAACCTATTGCACTGTTCGACACGGAAAAAGCCTTTAAAGCCCTCAAGCCGTTGTTCGATGAGCATGGTATAAAAGCCGTCACAACTCAGAACCGAAGCCTTGCCGCTCTCAATGCAGCTATTAAATGGTGCGAAGCTGGCAACGCTGATATACTTGTGATCGACTCAATTACTCATGTGTGGGAGGAATTCAAATCCAACTACATGAAGAACAAGAAAAAGAACAATCACTTCCTAGAATTCCAGGACTGGAATATACTAAAACCTAAGTGGAAAGACGAATTTTCAACACCATTTGTTGACGCAAAATGCCACATAATTTTCACTGGCCGCGCTGGCTTCGAGTACGAACAAGAACTAAACGAAGACACCAACAAACGCGAGATATACAAGTCAGGAATCAAGATGAAGGCTGAGAATGAAACAGCTTTTGAACCGGACCTTTTGGTATTGATGACAAAGAAACAAGACCTGTTATCCGACAAGCGTTCGATATGGCGCGAAGCATTGATCATCAAAGACAGAACACGGGCTATTGATGGGATGACCTTCGAATACCACAAAGGTGATGAAGTGAAGGTATTCCATGACTTCTACCCTGCTATCAAAATATTGCTTGATGGGACATTGCGAGAAGTACACGGCATAGACATACCGGACACCTTCGAAGAATTCGAAAACAAATACAGCGATGCGGCCAAAGAACGGGAAAGAATGAAAGCCGAATTAGAAGGCTGTTTTGAACTCATGGGTCTTGGAACAAGCAAAGAGGACAGACAGGTCAAGGCTTGGACCCTTAGCCAGGTGTTCGGGGTTAATTCGATGGAAATGGTCGAGCGTAAAGGCAATTCTGTGATCCGTCAAGGCTTGGTTATTATCCAAGGCTTTGCCGCAAAGTACCGCGACTACATCAGCGAATGCCTGGACAATGAAACTCCTATTGAGAAATCAAAGGTCCAGCAGTTCATGAAGGAATTATTGACTGAGAAGGAAAACGCGTAATGATATTCAAGTTCAAAGCGAGTGAAGTAGAGGGCGCTTGCTCCAAGATTAGGCGGTATATGGAAGAGGGGACCGCCTACATCTTGGAAATTAAGAAAGCTAAAAACAAAAGAAGCCTGAGGCAAAATTCCTACTACTGGGGCGTTGTGGTTGCGTTAGTGTCTGATCATACTGGATACACCACACACGAAGCACACCAAGAATTAGCCTCCATGTTCCTAAGCTACACGCACGAAAACGGAAAACGCTTTGTAAAAAGCACTACAGAGCTAAACACGCTTGAATTTGAACAGTATACCGAGAAGTGCAGAAGATGGGCAGCAACGGAGTTGGATATAACAATTCCCCTGCCTAATGAGATAACAGAAGAAACCTGGATGCAATTACAAAATATTGAATCATGAGACATCAATACAGACGTAAACAAATTGGCAGTGCATGGAATTTCATTTTTGGGTTAGGGGCTTGGCTGGTATTTCTATTTGCCTTCCCGCTGCTTGCACTGAACAGTGAAGCGATTGACAACTGGACCAGTGACATAAACAACCAGGTCAAAATAGTTACAGTGGTAGTTATTTCGGGGCTTCTAATCGCTGCAGTCCATCTGTACAATAAACTGAGAAGGGCCGAATGAAAATGCCATGCCTTGCACCAAGAAAAAGCTTTCTGAGAATAACGCTCTCTTTGCTCTTGAGGATTGCGAGCGAAAAAGGAGGTCCGGCAAATGGTGGAGGAAAGAAACCCGCATGTACTTCTGCGATGATTGTAAGGCGTACCATTTAACGAAAAAGAAAAACTGAATGAAACCGCAAAGATTTAAACCCGGTCAGGAAGTTGTTTGCACCAAGAAAGGTGTATGGAGACACTCGAATGGTCGCATATCCTTTCATCCAGCGCCAGATTTCAATAGCGTTTGTGTTGTAACGAAATACAAAGTGTACAATAACAAAATGCAGCAATGGACTATTTGTCTTGATGGATTCGGAGAATTGGGTCATGGTGAGGCTAATTTTGAGCCACTTGTATCAGATGAAGTTTTAGAGAAAGCACTTTCAGAAGTAAACGAACTTGAATTGATATGAAAACCACTAGCAAGGAACAGGAGAAAGTAGAAACGCAAATCAAGATAGTAAAAGATCATCTTGAAAGGTACGGGAAGATAACCGGAGAAGTGGCCTATGATAATTACGACATATACCGCTTATCATCAATCATAAACAGATTGAGAAAGCGAACGAAGATAAAGACCTACATGAAGTGGAACAAAAGCAAGACAAGCAGATTTGCCGAGTATATACTTCAAAGTAGAAAAGTATCAAGCTAAAATAGCTAGACGAGCATTTAGCAGAAGCCGGGGCCGTTGTTTTCATACCACGTAGTGGGGTTTAAAAGGTTAGGATTCCCGGCTTCTATGACATTGAAAAATTTGCTTTGAGTTAGTCAGGTTTAGGAAACCGTAAAAAGCCCGGACCACGGATAAGAGTCTGGGCACTTTTAAAAGATATTTTTAAAGGGTCTGTCTCATGTCACGCGCAACTTAGTGGCACTTGAAAAATATATATACTCGGAGTAGCCGACCGTAAAGTAAGCTTACCGATGCAGTAGGTAAGACAGGGAAACTGCCAAGTGAGTCGAATCAGCAATGCGCCAAAAAGGGAACCCATTTAAATGACAGCCTGGAAAGACAGGCACTTTTTAAGAAATCGGTAGGAGCCCAAAGAAGAGGTAAGCCGGGCACCCAGAGAAGTACCAGCAACTTTTTTAAACGATATGGTAAGTATAGATGAATTAAACGGGTATAGCTATGACGGTTCGCAACTTCAGCGAGAAGTACATGCTGCTCATAGGCAAGAGGAAAGACTTTTAAACTTATTAAAGCACTCAAAAATGGCAGTCGATCACCATAAGCAAGGCTTGGAATTTTTCGAGGCTGCAGTAAAAGATATTGAAGGCAAACTTCGGCTAAGATCATAAGGCTATGGCCGATTTTAATGAACCTTATGGGTTGTGGATCCGCAAATCTTAAACAGCAGGGTGGTGAACTGGAACGACACTCAGGACTGACAGCCGGGAAATAGACCGGCAACTTTTTTAAAACCCGCTAGTTATGAAACAGCATAAGCAAGACTTAGTCATAAAATACCTATCGCAAGGGTATTACATAAGGGTCCTTCATGACCACACAGAGCAGAAGATTTACCGGGAAGTAACGGACGGGGAAAACGATATAATGCATGTTCACTCCAATACAGTAAAGGCATTACTGGAAAAAGGATTGATTGAAGAAAACGGAAGTTACAGCCCTTGTATTCACATTGATATTCAAAAATTCAGATGGAAAGCCGCATGAGATTCTACGTAGGACAATATGCCGATAACAGAAAGCTAACGCATGAGACCAACTTCTCTAAGCTGGAAAGACTGTTAGCAATCATCCGGTATCTGCATGAAAAGCCGCGTACCGTTAAGAGACTTATGGGAATAATGGCCATGTCGGAAAGACAAGTTTACAGGTACTTATCAACGATTAATCAATCCGGGATCTACCTGGAAAAGAATTTCAACAACGAGTATTTCATAACAGAAGACAATTGCCCGATATGCAAACAACCAAAAGACCAGCATCAGAATGCCTCTGCGGCCGCGTAAAGGGTAATTCTAAACCATGTTGGTTCTGCTTGTATAAACCGAAAGAGAAAGAGAAAAAATGAAACCACCCAAACGCATACGCTTATTAAAGGTCTGTAAGGATCATTTATACAATGAGGTAAGACAGACCCTTGCTACTGACAAAGAAGTCAGAGCATTAAAGAACATGAACGATAGGATAAGTAAGTATTACGTGAGACAAACTGAAACCCACTAGTTATGGAGATAAACGAGAAGGATTTAGAGAACATGATATTTGACGATCTGAAGGAAGGTGGAGACCGTCTCAGGTCAAGAGGTTTTATGACCAATTTAACAAATGACTATCGAGTCATCACGGCAAGATGGTTCAGACAAGTAAACTTTGGAGGATATGGTATTGCTGATATCGTGGGATACTCTAGAATCCCAGGTATCGTGTTGGTGGATGTGGTTGAACTGAAGAACAGGCCAATAAAGTCTGAAGACTTCGACCAAGTGTTGCGCTATAAAGAAGCAATACGTCAAATGATATATGGTAAAAAAGGTAGGCGATCGTGCATCAGAATGTATATCAATACATACTTAGTGGGCCCTGGGATGGACAGCGGACATTACATACATAACCAGTTAGACACAGTTGTATTCACATTCAAATTTACAATAAGCGGTTTCGAATTCGAAAGTCATAATGGTTCTTGGTATCGTCCGGACACAAAATTAAGTGTTCGCGCCTTATCGTTTGCCGATAGCTGTATTGTAGAAAGCGATAACTCAGAAGAAAATGCCGAAGAGGTTCACAGACACTGATAAATGGCGTGATGAGTGGTACGGCTCTTTGAGTAACGACAATCGTATCATTTGGCAATACCTCCTGGATAATTGCACAAACGCTGGAATTTTTAAAAAGGATTGGAGGCTGCTTAGGTTCCAATGTAATACAAATATTAGCGAGGAAGAGTTTAGTAATGTCTTCAAGGGCCGGGTAATTGACAGGGGTAACTTCTTCTTCATTCCTAAATTTTTGAAGTTCCAAAACAAGAAAGGGTTGAATTCAAATAAGCCAGCAATTGTGGCTATACGGGAAGAACTTGCTGCTAATAACCTTATTCAAATAGTTATTGAATCATTAGGTAATGATTTCTTAACGATTAAGGGAATAGGAAAGGGAAAGGAAGAGGGAAAGGTAAATGGGAAAGAGAATGGGAACGGTGAGCCGGGTGATTTACGGAAAGAAAATCCGGAGCTAGTGAAAAAGGCAGCGGATCTTAACGAGGCTTTGTGTGAATACTTCGGGGTTAAGACCGTTGTGCTATCCCCACTTTACAACATGGTTTGTGACTACACCAGCACAATAAGCCATCGGAACGAATTGGATATGGCAGAACAAGCCCTGAAAAAATACATGGCGTATAAAGCCAGGTCTAAGGAATCCACGCACAACATAAAATCTTGGGTTGGCACAAAGGACAACCACTATCAGGACGGGCAATGGATTATGATTGATTGGGAATTGAAAGATAAAAACTACGTAGGCAATGATCGGACAGCAGATAAAACAAAGATTGGAGCAAATAGCACCATCACCGCAGGAAAAGATTATTCAGAAGGTTTCTGAAGCCTTACCCGAACTCACTGATCAGGAGAAGGAAGAAGCTTTACAGGTTGCCAGGGAGGCAAAGCGGGACGCTATTGAGCGGAAAAAGTATTGGGATAAGATAACCAGCGAACCGCAATACAGGTCCTACAACGCAGCCGAACTTAAAAACTTCCTGGAACACAGCCGGACAGCGACAGGCAAGCCATTCAAGATTGACAATGATAACGAGGAACTGATTAACCGGTTATGCCTGTACTTCGCCAAAGACCCCAGGTTTAACGAAATCCCTGGAATGAGTCTTGATAAGGGTATCGCCCTTTTAGGCAACGTAGGGGTCGGGAAATCGCATTTAATGACATTCTTTATGCAGAACCAGCATCAAAGCTATGTTATGATGAACTGCCGCCAGATAGAGGGCCGCTGGTGTGACGAGGCTAGTTTAGGTAAGGATAGACCAAGGGTCGGGGTAATCGATCGATACAGCCACTTTTTACAGGGCTCAGTCAATTCAAATTACTTTGGGCATGAAGAACTAGGGATTTGCTTTGATGACCTAGGAACCGAAACAAGCCCGTCAAAATCCTATGGTGAAGAAAAGCACGTTCTGGCCGAAATTATCATGAACCGGTATGAGAACAAGTTACCATACAACTACACCCATTTTACTGTAAACCTGAACCCTAAAGAGATTGAGCAAAAGTACGGCACTAGGGTAAGGGATCGAATGCGCGAAATGTGTAATCAGATATTTTTCCACAAAGACGCTAAAAGCAGGAGGTAAAAATGATCTGTAAAAAATGCGGTAAAGACAAGCCTTTATTCTCCTTTCAAAAGGTAAGTCAGGATAGGTTTTTAAAAAAGTCTAGGCAATGGAAAACCTATGTCCACAGGAGAAGGGAATGCTTTGATTGTAACAATGCAGCTCACAGGTTAAGAAGGGCCGAAAAGAAACTAGGTGAACGAATCAATTGAACTGAAAAAGATATGGAAAACATAACAGTCAAAGGTGAGTTTTTATTTGAACTCAAAAGCAAAAGAGAATGGGTCAATCGCGTTCCGTATATACTACCAGAGAAAATTCGATCCGGAGAGCAATGGATTTGGGTGGATAAAAATGGTGATGTGTTTGAAAAAGGGTCCGACTTTGAGGCGGCAGAACTAAAGGCCACATTTCCTTGTCGCGTTTACAGACTATCTAATGTTTCTGGATCATGACCGAATACAGAAAGTCAACCAGGGCCTATTACGCCTTTGAAGGTAATAACGTATTACGAATAGTTAATAGGGAAAGTTTATCCGAGGTGTGTTCAGGAGATAACAAGTTTATTTTACTGGACGCAAAAGAGGCAAAGCCATGCACCGAACAGGAATTCAAAGAGCAATTACAGTTAGCTATGGAAAGAATACAGACTCTTAAAATATCGTAGTGTAGCCTTGTAGTTGTCTATGAAAATGAGGTTTTTTAAGTAAATTATAACATGAAACCAGGAGACAAATTAATGTTTATAGGAGCCTCACCAGAGCAGGTAAGCTGGGGAGGAAATGACGACCCTAACAAGGTCATGAAAGAAGGTGATATTGTCGAGATAGAAAAGGTTGAGACCCACACATGGCATACAAAACTGTATTTCAAAGGCATCACCGGAAAGTTCAATAGTGTGAGCTTTAAGCCAGTTCCTCCCTACATCAACCCGAATCCAAAAGAAGTCAGCGAATCTGATCTTAAAAAAGCACTGAACGAACTGCATGAAAAACAGGAGGAAGACCGTAAACAGATGCAGCGAGATTTGAACAATGCCTTTCGTGATGGATTTAAATGTACATAGTTTATGACCTACTTCAGATTCAAAAAGAGACCGCCTAAACAGACAGACAGTTCTAAGATTAGAGCTAAACTGGATGGGCTATTCTCTGATTACATACGTCTCAGGGATGCAGATGAAAACGGCATAGTAAAGTGCATCACGTGCGGAGATGAGCAGCATTGGACGGTTATTGACTGTGGACATTTCGTTAGACGCTGGAACGGAGCAACGCGGTACGATCTGCGTAACAGTAATGGGCAGTGTAGATTTTGCAACGGAGTTAAGGACGGCCGGGAAGATGACCACGCAATAGCTATAGACAGGATTCACGGAGAGGGAACCGCTGATAAACTACGCAGGTTAGGCAACGAAGAATTAAAGCTAATGCCTCACGAGTACGAGGCTATGTATCAGGAATTAAAAGCAGAATTTAAGGCTTTGAAACAGGAAAAATTAGGAATATGAAAACATTCAAAGAAATATTAATGGAAGTCTGCCAGAAAAATGGGCTAAACCATTATCATGATTACGAGGTTAATGACATTATAGAAGAAATTGAAGAGGCTGCAAAGATATTCGCTCAGGATAAAGTGCGCGAACAGCGGTTTCTAATGTCAACTCATTTGAATATGCGTAATGTTCCTACACCTAAGTTTTGAACCACCTAAACAGTAAACTATGAAAACAGATAAAACACCTGACCAACCAGGCTACAAGTACGCGAGAGCAGATAAAGAACCTACACGTGAAGACGTCATAAAATATTTGCGAACACAAAAACCCATGAAAATAAATCATTTTACAATCAAGGAAGACGGTGAATTGTATGTCTTGCAGGATATGCCAAAAGGATTTGATGTACCAGATCATCCGATAATGCACGAAGCATACAAATCAGCCCTCCAATCAGCAATTAATAACGCAGTGAAGGTAGAAAACCAGGATGATGTTTTTGAAGCTTTATGGCGAGTTGATCCGGATATTCACAATCCAATATCGCTATACAATTGGCGTCATGTCATACTTCCAAAAAAGAAAAAGGATATCATTTATCCCCTTGAATGTGAGGTAGAGATCAAGGAAATAGACACTGTTGAAGATGGCGGTGGATGTTTTGTAGCTGGAAGTAAAACAGTAGCCCACATCACCTTCTCTAAACCAAAAGAAGAAAGTGCTGAAGATTATTTTAAAGAACGATTCGATTCAGTGTATTGGGACGACAAATTTGATCGAAAAAGTCAAAGATTTGATTTCTATGATATGGTGGATTTTGCCAATCAATATGCTGCTAAATTCAAGCCTATTCCTCCCCTCCCTGTAGAAGATAAAGAGGAACAGGATAAACTTTGGAATGGGATCGAGGAAGTCCATAAAGCAAGCCAATGGTTCTCTGGTGATGCCCTCAACTACATTAAAAGAAATTACAATTTGACCCGTAAACAGTTAGAATAATGGAAAAACCAGACTGGGACTTCTTAATAAATGCTAGTGAAAAATATAAAGCGACCGTTACATCAGATGATATATTTTACCCTAAAAACGATGCAGATTACGTTTGGGACACCTATGTAGAGCTTCTTAAAAAGGACAACGAAGAAATGAAAGCCGCTTTAAAGCATTACGAAAACTTGTTCAATATCCGGTAGATTTTTAATTAAAGGAAAGTATTTTGTAAATTTATAGGTGTATGGAGAAACTAATTACGTATTTCGGACAGCAATGCAAGGTGGCCTGTGATGGTAACTGTAAAAAAGCTTGGGGTATTAATAGCCGTCCAAAAGTTCAGTTATCGGAGGACGAAGATGATTACGCTTTTCTTTCAGACATAGAACTTGGAGAAGCACCAGCTGATCCAGGCACTTACGAAGGACGTGACAGCAAACCAAATGATGCATCCGAATTCCCTAACAAATGGTGTGTGCGTGAATGTGAAAGATGCGCGAAATCAAGACCAGGGGAATATAATAAACCACTAAAACTTACCGACTATTCCATCCGTGTTTATAACATCCCTCGAATCACCTTCCCTTCAGAATCTGTTTAACTAAAGCACTGTCTTTAGATTCTACGAATAATCATAGCTAAGGCACCGAGTCCGGCAGCGACAATTAGATGCCACCATTTTAACCAGGTTGTCGCCTGAATAGTTTTAGTCACCGTTACCGGGACCTCTACCTTTACAGTATCAGTTTCGCACTTACCTTCGATGTAAACCGAATCACCTGGAAGCTTTACGTATTTGATTTTTAAACGGTCTTTCTCGATACGTACTGTATCGCCCTGAACTGATCTGAATAGCGTATCTGTGGTAACTTCCGGAACGTATATCTCCACCGCTTTCCAGATAGTGTCTGAGCTTATTATAGCCCCTTTGGCGATAGCTTTTTTTAGGTGGTGTTCTGATCGCTTAAGATGGTAATTAGCTCCGCAGGAACAAAGCAACCACAATAAAAGAAGGTAAATCGGAATCATCATCAACCATTCTGTACCATTGCCTCCGTGGCCGTACTCAGGCGTATTACTAGGCGTGGTAAATATCTTTTTCATGGCTGATCGTGTTGGAATATATCTGCAATCCCATCGTTATTAGAATCATTGAACCAGAATCCAATAAATCCCCCGGCTATGGTCGAGCCTATTACTATTAAGGTCCATACCTTAGCAGCATCGGCCAAAACTAATGTTCCAGTTACAGTTGATCCAACATAAAGACAGCTCTTTTCAACCCTACCCCAAAAAGCTGTACGATACCAAAGTTTTACTATTCGTGTCATTCCTTCTCGTATTTAATCATCACCTCTTTACCTGCTTCCAAAACTGGTAATACCTTCCGGTAAAATCGTTTATAGGCTTCTGTAGAATTGAATAATTTTCCCTGGATGTCATCAACGCTGCAGCCAACTAAAAGGCATCCTGATGTGTCCTCGTCAGTATTTCCAATATGAATTAGTATGTCTTTGAATCCTGGAACTTCTTTAACCCAAAGCATTCCCTTGTGTTCCGGAAATTTCAGTTTGTACTTTTCATGATGGCCGCCAAAGGTCCGCAATTCCACCTTATACTTACCTTCTGGGATCCTGGTTTCGTGCATTACCTTTTGCTCTCTGAATTCATCTTCGAGGGTATAGCATTGAAACTCTCCATCAATGTAAAGCCGACCGATTGTAAAATCTTTTTCGTGCTTGTACCGTCTAACTGTTATCTCCATCACTTCATCGCCTTTATATGTAACATTATCTGATTCGGTAATTCCTTAACCACTTGCGTATTGTTCTCAATAGCTTTCGCGTGATCCTTTGTTACCGAAACAAACTCTTTTGTAAGCTCCACGATAACATTATTTTTGCGCTCCCCTCTTTTGTAGATGTAGAAAACCGCACCTGCCAGTACTCCAATGGTTCCTACCAAAGCTGACATTACTAATACTATCTGTTGCATCGTTATTTGAATTATCTGTCCCTCCATGCCTCCTGAAAAATGTACATGCAAGTTGGAACAACCAACTTTACAAGCGTTAAACTTAACTCCACTTCATGACCAAATAGGTCTATAACTTGCCAGTCGAACGGTTCATTGTAAGTGAAAAAGTATTCAATGAACTGAAAAAACTGTATGATAAATAGAACTCCGAAAATCTTTTTATAATCACTCAATGTAAAGTAGCATACACTTGAAAATATCAGCCATGCAATATGACCGCAAGCTGTTGCAATGTATGTAGGCTTCGATATCATAATATCAGGCCTGAGAGGGAACATTGAATACACCGGGATCTTGTCGAAAGCCATGTCCGCGTGCGGATGCAACATCCAAATAAGTTTTATCCACACTGCGGACAATGCCAGTAAAGCAAGATTGCTTTTACTCATGCCTTAGGAGGTCTTGGTGGAGGTGGCGGATTCTCCGACTTCTTAACCGGTTTCTTTGGTTTCTTAGTGCTTTGCTTTGCCATTTTGCCTGTGTTTAGGGTTTAACATTTCTTTCGAGGCTTGCTTCAGTATCCAATTCCAGGATAACTTACCAAGCCATACCAAGATACGAAAACTGCCGGTTAAGATTAAAGCCAAAAGAATCTCCATCACATAGTTTCCTCATTTCTTTAAAGTGTGCCAGTATTCCATTTTTTTATACGCTGTATTTGGCTTTCAAAATATCTTCTTTATCTCCTACATCTGCTAAGGCAGTGTTGAATATCATAAATTCTGCTACCTTACCACCGAGATAGGATGTATCGTAGGCTCTTCTTCCTAGCCTGAATACTGAGGCCGCGTTTTCTGTCGTAGCCGGGATAGTGCCAGTGAACGAAAGTGTTTTCGCTGATTTGTTTTCCCGGGCAACTAACCTTGTTGCGTTTGCCCCTTGGCTACCATCAAAGATCATTGATCTAACAAGATACGTAGCGCTTGCACCCGCGTAAGATCCGAACGAGTTAGACCCGTTTGCCACAACCATAAAAAATGAAGTTCCGGAAAGTGCCTGTTGTATGTGATTATTTGCACTCTGAGCGTGACCGATATACGCGCCTGTTGTCACGCTGATTAAAGTAAACGCTGCAACGTTCTGCAAGTCTCTTCTCCTTTCTCCTTCGAGATATTCACTTGAAGCCGCGACAAATTCAACAGCAGGAAGAGAATTGAGATCTGAAGAAAGGACAGCAGGGAGTCCGCTTGTGTTTCTGAGTGAGTAACCTTGAAATTGAGGACCACCGGTTTTATCGCACCAGATTTTGCAATCGCTTCCTGAATCCAATCTACCTACACCGGCATCAAACCACATAACAGGGGTGTTTCCATCAACCACGATTGAAACAGGGGTAATTGTTTTTGTCCCTCCAGATGCAATTGCAGCAACTCCAACTAGTCCGGATTGTGTGACAACCGTAAAAACAGCGTCCAAAGTACTGTCATTTGTAATCTCGTATGAATTAGCTACCGTGTCATAGACTACAGTTCCGTACCTACTTTTTCCGGCAGTTAGATAGTTTCCGTCATTGGCCCATATCTGAAAACGCTTTGTATGTAGTCTTCCTGGTATTTTTAAGGTCCCTGAAGTTGCCACGGTATTAACCGCCCCTGTCTTAGGTCTGTTTTTCCAGAATCCCTCAAACTGAATAAGGTCAGGCGCCGAATCAGGTGAAGCATGTGACCATCTATACGTGCTTCCTACAGTAGACTCATTGTAGTAATAATCTGTTCTTCCAGCAGCAACGTAAAGGTCTCGCATTGCTTGAGAGTGGGATACTCCAACACTGGCATCTCCTGTATCATGACAAAATGAAACGTGACACATGATGTTGCCTAACCTTAGCCTGGCGTTTCTGGTGTTGTATTCGTCAGGTTTTGCAACTGGCGTTCCTCCGATATATCCCTGTAAACTTGCTTGCCGTGAAGCTTGTTCGTTATACCAGCTTATGTAGTCTGATATGCCAAAGTAAATAATCCCGGCATTGTACCTGTCGGGATAGGCTTCAAGCATGTTCCAAGCTACACCGCCACCACCAGACATGCCCCAAATAGCCTGATATCCTGAGGCTAAGTTTGCTGCAAAATTTGTTTTTATTGCCTCCTCGGCTTCGTAAACATCCTGTTTTTCACGACCGGCAATGTCTCTAGTTCCGCTATTCCCGCCACTTCCGGTAGAGCCCCTCATTTCAACGGCAACTACAAAGTAACCCATGCGGGCAAATCTTCTTAAAGTAGTTTCCCCGATGTCTGTTGCAATCTGTTCGTATCCGTGTACACAGGTGAGCATAGGTAGATTTGTAGCCCCTGTTGGAAAGTAGTAGCGTGCATTAAGGTTAGTTACATCAGGATCAATAGAAGATGAATAGTTTTGTATTCCTTCAGTTAATGAAGCTCCTGGGTACTCAGGGAATTCCCCACTAGATCCAGATAACCACCAATCAACAGCAGCTTTTTTTTTAATATGATATTCGCTTACCATGTTACTTCTACAGTGCCAGATCCCTTCAATCGCAAATTGAACACACCATTCTCAACATCTACAATCGCTCTGTCGCCAGTTGCGGCCAAAGAACTATTGGATGAAGTTATAACCGGAGTGAATACTGTTTTCTTCTCTCCTACTCCAAACTGAACGGTTCCAGTTTTATATAACAACCTGACACTAGTTAATGGTCTGGTGTATGTGCCTGTAAGCTCGAACTCCTGCTCGTTTGCTGTCGATGTAACCACTTCACCATTTTTAATATTTGTTTCCATTTTATTTTATTCGTTTGTCACTATTGATTTGTTAACTTTAAATAGTGTATTGTTTTTTCTGTCTACTGACGTTATTGCAAAAGATAGTTGCTCTTTGCAACCATTCGTATACAAAGGGTATTTAGTAGAGTCGTTATCTTGTGACTCTTTTAAAAAATTAATTGTCCTGAACTTATACTTATTGGCCTCATTAAAAACATTCTTTTCAAGAGAGTACATCTGTATATCAGAGGCTATTGAACTGTTTTCATCGTTGAATACTCTGATACCGGTAGGTGTTGGGTTGACGTTCGCAAACTTTAGGTAATTGAAGTAAGTCTGCCATGCCAGATAATCTTTCAGGTAGTCGTCATACAGTGTTTGATTATCTGTAGCACCTGTAAATGCTGGGTACTGGCTTTCTATTTCTTCAAAAAACTCTCTACCAAGAATGTCTTCAAGGCTATCCTGTGCCATTTTCAAACACATCTTGTACTTTGTGTCATTCTCATTAAGAGATAGAAAACAAGCTTCGTTTAGATATGATAATGATAATAATTGGCTCATACTTCATCGGGTGTTACTAACCATGTCGGTATATCTTCTTCAGTAAGTCCATAGCCTAACAAAAATTGCTTTGCCTGATCATAAGTAAGAATGCCCTTGTTAAATCTAGCGACTATGGCTTGTATTCTTTGAATCTCTGAAAGTTTTAAAGACCTGAGTGCTTCATTACCAATAGGTTTTTGCTCTGCCTGTGACCCTGGTAAGGCAGTAGTTTGAGTTACTGGTGTTATATCTAGTTGAATATTCGGGAAACTTTTTCTAATGAAGTTTCTCTTCTCATTTTCATTCAACGCATCCCAAAACTTATTTTCGATTTCAATTTTTTGGCTAACTGGTGTAAAGTTTACAATGTCCACTATACCGGTAACAGGACTTGCTAAATTCGGTAGTAGTATTTCATTATAAAATTGAACTAAAACGGATTGCCACTCAGCTACACGAGACTGCATCAATTCTATAGCCTTCTGTATCTCAGATCCGGCAGACCCAAGTGATACGCCTTCTGAAATATTTGCAAGGATTGATGGAACACCGGTAGCTATGGTTAAATTTTTTGTAGTTAAATCCTGGAGCGCTATGAACAGGTCTGCGTTTGTATTGTTCGGGAAGGCTTGTATCTTCTGAATCTGATCTTGATTCAATGCCCATTGAACCATAACGTTACCGGCTTTTTTAGATCCAGAAAAAGAATTAGACATTTGATCATTAAATTCTTCCCCTACCGTCTTTGTAGATCTGGTCTTTTTTACCCCGTTGTCGTCAGTATAAGTTTCCTGTAATCTTGGATTTTTACTCCAATCATTTGGATTGCCTATAACCGTCATCAAAACTGATTGGAAAAATCCGTTTTCAAGATTTTCAGCATGGAACTCTTGGATCTTCGCGTCTATCTCAATCCATTTTTTAGCACTCCAATAATCCGGAACTGGATAGAAACGGTACAAAGGTTTTGTTTTCCCGTAGTAGTAAATTTGCCCTCGATATTTTGCTCCGTACGATTGAACTTCTTCTTGTATTTTTGAAATGTTAAATACCGGATAATGCTGTGTATATTTTTTTTGGTACTCGGCAGTTCCAAAGTAAGGATTGTAAACTATACACTTGATATCAGGATCTGTATCTTCTGGCTTTAAAAATCTGCACGACTCGAACTCAATTGGATAGGCAAGAGTTATCTTATTGTTAGCATTGTATTTAAAATTTACCGAAAAGCCCTCAAAAATAGGTAGCGTATCAGATAGCCAACAATGAAGATCCCATAGCGTTTGAGTTCCGTTTATCTTTACCTTCATCAATGATTTATCAGAGAATGAAGACCCCTTAATAAACTGGGATATCGTTTTTAAGCAAGCAGAAGTAGCCGGGCTGTCCTGAACCAGTTTAGCTATCCGTAAAGGCAGTGCGTCATCATCGCCATAAATAATTGTATCCTCTGCCCAATTCTTTTGAGATGCTGTAGATGGAGATCGTTTTAAATTTTGTGGTGTTACCGGATATGACTGAGGGAAAGGAGAAACATATTCCTTTTTAAATTGACCTGGCTTACTCTTGTCCTTTGGATTTCTCACAATTGCAAGTTACCCAGACGCCATACTGTGAGAGTCTAATTTAGTTAGACAGCTACCACTTGCCTTTATCACAAAGAGGCTCATCTACTAATGAAAGTGCCTTCAATGGGCACCCGCAAACACCGCAACGGAAACCTTTCCTGAATTCACAAGACTTGCATATTTTACGCCTTCTTTTAGCTTCATTTGTGTCGTGTAGAACGACCATTAAAAACCAACCGGTGAATATATCCCTGATTTTTTTAATTGCTCCTGCCATTCTCTTACCCTCCTTTCATCAGAATAACAATAATGGATCCCTAAACCTAATTCTCTATTTAAAGGACTGAGGCGACTGCGGTACTGGCTGTGTCTTTTTACAAGCCGATCAGCCCCTCCAATATTTCGATAGTGAAACAATGTTAATATTTGGTCGGCATATTCTACTCGCCCCTCCGGGCAGGAATAGTGCGCCCCGTAATCAAAATGTATATTGATCAATGCTTTTGGATCAAATATTACGGTCTTGGAATAGTTTGGATCATGAAAGCCGTTTGTTAGCTCGCTGAATGATTCTTGCGGCATACTTTCGCTGAATACCTGCCAGCCATAGGTTTTAAAGATTGTCTTACCGGTTGTAGTGGCAGCGCTTAACCTTGCTTCTGAAACATCAAGGATTTCGTCAGCATCACATACAATAACCCAATCCGCAACAGACCCTTTCCACACATTGTTTTTTATTTTCCGGTATTCCTTGTCTGATAGTTCGCCCTGCTTTCCAAACTTCACAACTCTGCATCCCATTTCTAAAGCAATCCGGTCAGTACTGTCACTTGACCAATTATCATGTATAGTGATGTTCCCGGAAATTTTTTGGTAGTGCTTAATTGTTAGCCTGATTGTTTCAGCTTCGTTCCAGGCAATTATATGTACATCAACTAACATTTTTAAGTATCAATTTTAGGGTAGATTCAAATGAATAATAATCCCGGTAAACTTCTTTTCCTTTTTCTTGCTTTGATTTGATTTCTTCTGGCGATATTGATCGTAGTATATCGTCTATTCGCAGCTGATCATTTGCGCTAATCATGACCCCGTATAAGTTAAAGTCTACTCCATGCGGTATAATGTGTTTGTCTGAAATGTAAACCGGTATTGCTCCATACTGCAATGCCTCGCATATTCTGAATGAAGTCTCACCGTATCCACGCGGACAAAGTGCAAACACAGATCGCGATAGATAATGACAGAAGTTTTGGCAATCAGTTGTCCCCCGTGGAAAGACATAATCCGGCAGTCCTTTTAATACTGAAATCATCTGCTTCCTGATCTCATGCGTCATGGATCCCTGGAAAAAGGCGAATATATCTCTACTATTTTCAAACGTGTATGGATGCGGCATACACAAAAGCGGTAATGGATAATCAATTCTACCTCCACCCATTCCGAATACTTTTATATCTAAACCTGATATATCATTCAATATCCCGTCATCGTACTGAACGATTGTGAAATATTTCTTTGACTTATCAAGTGAGTTTATAAAATTCTGTAGATCTTCTAATGCTTTCTTATCGTTACCGTAGTTGTTATTGACATAGTACGATGTCCAGAAGACAGGGATATAAGTTCTCTCCCTGTCAGCGTGGATGCAATTATCAAAAAACCACTCTTCAAATATTTGTTTATTGTCCTGTGGGTATTCAACTTTTATTCGTGGCCTGAATTTCTCCGGTACTTCAATCATCTTCCTTTAATATAAAGTGCATCCCCCCATCCAGTATTTCCACACCACTTTGTTTCCACGCGCTTAAAACCGAAGCCCAATAGATACATATCAATGTCTTCTACAAGCGCACAGCCTTTGTAAAGTTCTTCCTTGTTTACTTCGAGGTATGCCCATTTGAAATTGCGGAGCACATCACCAAGCCCGCGCAGTGCTTTCATCTCGGCCCCTTGTAAATCAATGTTCAGAAAATCTATCCCCGGTATAGGGATGTAAGCTTCTTTCAACACGGAATCTAAGCGCTTACTTTTTAAAAGAAGATCTTTCACATAATGCACTTCTGGATGAGCTATTTTGTGTGTTCCAAGTTCAAGTATACTGCTTGATTGGCTTCCGTTGTTTGAAATGTGTAATGTAATGTCCTCACCATCCACATCGCTTATGCAGTAGTTTAGCGCAGCGTGGCCCTCAAATTTTGATATATTTGAAATAAGCATTTGGAAAATTTCAGGATTACCCTCTATCCAAAAAACGTTTTTTATTCCCAACTCATCATAAACCGGTGCCTCTTCACCTACATTTGCGCCAACATGCAAAACACCTTTAGGTTTGATATTGTACTTAGGAAATAGTTGTCTGAAGTCTATTAGCATATCAATTGTTTTTTTTAATTAGATGTGGTGCGAAACATTCGAATCCTTTACCAGTAACATATTGGCATGAGCATAGAATATTATCACAAGGTTCTTTTGTATATATTATCCCCAGCTCATCGCATAACTGCATCATTTTTTGTTCAATGTCTTTGTATAAATTACCGGTGTTCCTAACATACTTCTGATAATGACTTCCTTCCTGGCTACCTATTTTGT
>JACZCW010379100.1_pt1 | contig 48880 bp, 71 predicted proteins | sample 8641861 | NCBI WGS metagenome assembly JACZCW01 (sample SAMN15324607, study PRJNA640507) | soil metagenome | isolation source: intercropping sugarcane | place: China: Luxin town, Laibin City, Guangxi Province | collected 2019-07-25 | depth 10cm m | reverse complement strand
TGCCGAAAGATTAAGAAACCAATACGCGCGCGCGAAGTCTGACCAGATGGATTACCTCGCAGAGGAGATTTTAGAGATTGCAGACGATAGTAGTCAGGATTTACAAGGGGTAGATGAACACGGAAACAGGATAGAAAACAAAGAGTTTGTAAATCGTTCACGTCTTAGGGTAGATACAAGAAAGTGGCTAGCTTCAAAATTAAAAGCTAAAACATACGGCGATAAATTAGAGCATTCGGGGGAGGTGAAAAATGTTGATGGATTTAGCCCTGAACAGTTTACCCAGATAATTAACGAAATCCGCTCTCAAAATATATAATGCTTATACACCCTGTCAAGGCTTCTGAATGGTTTTCGTTTAGCACCCAAAACAGAGATATTCTTAAAAGAATAGGGGGATTACCCGTTAACGATGTTTTCTATAGCCTGTTCTATGATGATAGCGCAATAAAGCTATTAAGAGGCTCAAGGGGAGGTGGTAAATCAGAAATAACCTGTGATGTATCGCTTAACAACTGCATGAATGACCCATACTTTAAATGCTACTACGGGCGTAAAGTTTACGATACTATAAGGGGCTCTTCATTTGCTACATTAGTAGCCTGCATAGAGAAAAACAACCTGCAACACAAATTCCATTACAGCACTGCCAATACGTCCAGCATGATAATTACATGCAAGTCTAATGGCAATTCTTTTATCCCATTTGGTGCTGACAAGGTAGATAAGCTAAAATCTATTAAAGACCCAACAGTAATTTGGTGTGAAGAATTTGACCAGTTCGAGTTTGAGGACTTTAAGGAACTTTACCCAACCTTAAGGACTACCCGAGGCAGGAATGAATTTTGGGGTACATTCAACGCTTATGCAGTATATGAAACACATTGGATATTGCAGGTGTTCTTTCCTGAATTGTACAAAGGCGAAGAAAAGATAGAGTTTGAAATCCTGAATAAGGACAGCATTACATCAATACTGGCAAACTATACAGATAACTATTTCATAGACCAAGAGGATTATAAAAAGAAGCTAATACTCGCATCAGGTGGTAATCAAACCATATTTGACGGTATAGCCAATGGGGCATGGGGTGTAACAGATAATAAAAACCCGTGGCTTTATAATTTCGTCACAGAAACGCACGTTAAAGATAGTTTACCGTTCTTGCCGTCTTATCCTGTGTATATTTCCTTTGATTTCAATAATGACCCGTTTGCCTGTACTGCATGGCAAATGTCACCAAGTAAAGGTTCACAAACTTCATTTATACACTGCATAAAGGAATTTAGCGGGATGATAAAAATAGAAGAAATGTGCCAACGTATAAGGGCAACATACCCTAACAGCATTTTATACGTAACAGGGGATAGAAGCGGTCAAAATGAAGATGTAGGACGTAACCAGACACTTTACCAGATGATAAGCGGATATTTGGGCATTAACGATAAGCTGTTGAACCTGAATACCACAAACCTAGAGCATAGCGATAGCCGTATATTCCTAAATGCTTTATTGGCTAACCACCCTAACTTGTTTTTCAGCCGTGAGGGTTGCCCCGAATTGATAAGGCAATGCCAACGCGCTAAAGTAGATGAAGAAAGTAAAAAGCCGTCACATCTGCTTAAAGACAGGGGGCAATACAAAAATGATGAATTTGACAGTATGCGTTACTTCTTTCAAACCTATTTCCACAAGTGGGCAAAGGAAACTTATTTAAAAGCATTGCATAAATCATAATAATTACTATTTTTGTTGCACTAACCGTTAAGTAATGAGAAAAACACGAGCTAAGCAGCTAAAGCAAAAAGTAATTGCCGATGCACAGGAAAGGGGTATAACCCTATCGCAACAGAAACTAAAAGCCGTTACAAGGAAGTTGAAGGATAACTATACAAAAGAGTTATCACGATGATAGATACTATTGTTTTTGACGGTAAGCATTACCCAAAACTACAATCCGAGGGTAACGCGGCTCAATACGCGGCTCCGTTTGCAAATAAGCTGTGTACTGGTATCGGATACGATATTGGGTATAATAGAGAGGAATGGAAACTAAAAGGTGCAATAGGTGTTGATGAAATACAAAACACAGAATACCATGCTACAAATTTACCCGCCCTTACTGTAGATTTTATACATTCTTCGCACATGCTTGAACACTACAAAGGTAGGTTTCAAGATGTAATTGAATATTGGCTCACTAAGCTAAATGAAAACGGTATTATTTTCCTGTATTTGCCCAACTGTGATTATCAAAAATATTGGGCATGGGGTAATAAAAAACATATTCATTACTTAAGCCCTTCCATAATGCGTGATTATTGCGAACACTTAAAAGGTATTAGGGGCTTTTTTGTTACAGATGGATATGATTTAAATGGCAGTTTTTATTGCGTAATTTATAAATAATGCCTATATTGTGCTTACAATGTTACAGATTGTATTTAAAATATTAAAAATAAGACCCGTTGTTAGTAATATGCTGTAACCATATGAAAGCGGCGGGTAATTTTTATGAGCATTATTTGGAAAGATATTAAAGGTTATGAGGGTTATTATCAGGTAAGTAGCTGCGGCAAGGTTAAGAGTTTAGATAGATTTGTTGCAGGTAAGTGGAGTAATAAGGCTTTAAGGAAAGGCAAAATCTTATCTCCGTCCGTATCTAAAATGGGGTATTTTCGTGTTTTTTTAATAAAAGATAAGTACGGGAAAAATTTATCAGTTCATAGGCTAGTAGCTTTGGCATTTGTAAAAAACGACATGGCGCATACGCAGGTTAATCATATTGATGGAATTAAGTCCACCAATCATATGAGCAATTTAGAATGGTGCGACATTACACACAATAATAGACATGCAAGGGCTATAGGGTTGAATGTAACTAAAAAAGGGGCTGAAAATCATAGCTATGGATTTAAAAATAAGCAATCTTTAATAGCTAAAAATTTAATAACAGGAGAGTTAAAGCCGTTGGTTGAAATATCAAAAGAGTATCCTCATTACTCTCGCAGACATGTAACTATGATGTTGAAAGGTGAAAGAACAAATAAAACAAATTATTGCCTAAAATGACAGCCGCGCTAATAGTTACCACATTTAACAGACCTGAATACTTATCACAGTGCTTGCAATCATTACGTGGCGTTAATTATCCTGCTGATACATTGCTGATAATAGTAGATGATTGCAGCACCGATAAGCAAACCATTGAACTAATTAATGAGTTCTCTTTACCCATTCAGGTAATCAAATATTTAAAGCCCCAAAATAAAGGGATAAAGGATAGTTTACTTATTGGGTATAGTTTAGCATTTCAATATTGTGATATTGCGATTAACCTAGATGGCGATGCCATAGTGAAGCCTGAATTTATCGAACGCCTTTTAGAACTGCAAAAGCAATTCCCTGATAATATAGTAAGTGGATTTAATTCTAAGAATAAGGATGGCGATAAATTGCGCAACCCTATTGTATCAGAGCATGAAGGATATGCAGTTAAGAAGTACGCAAACGGTATTAACATGGTTGTTAACCGTGAACTATACGATAAGTACATACATAAGGGGCTAACATCAAATACAAATTGGGACTATGCGGCAAGTAAAGAAAACAACTGTATTATTGCCGTTCCGTCACTTGTTCAGCACATCGGCATTAATAGCTCAATGGGTCATGGTAATAATCCTGATGTTGCTTTCGATTTTAAGCTACTTTCTTTGCCCGATGTTACCTTATTTGGTATAGATGCCCATGACCCGCAAGGAATTAAAAGAGCGGCACAAATATGCACTAAGGATGTAGAATTTGGTGACGTTAAGATAATAACTGAAAGATTATTTACAGGGCGTGAGGGGTATAGTAAGTTCTGCATAAGCGACATGAATGCATACATTGAAACAAGTCATGTGCTTATAATCCACCCTGATGGATTTATCCAGAACCCGTTAGCATGGTCGGATGAATGGTTGCAATATGATTATATAGGGGCTACATGGTGGTATAAGGATAATATGAATGTAGGCAATGGGGGATTTAGTTTACGCAGTAAAAAACTATTAGAAATACTTGCTACATTGGATTTAGAAGTGTATCATGCGGAGGACGATGTAATTTGTAGGCAGTTGCGCCCGTGGTTAGAAAGTGAACACGGCATTAAATTCGCACCTGATGAAGTAGCTAATATATTTAGCATTGAGGCATATAATACTCCAGATAATAAGTATAACGGTCAATTCGGCTTTCATGGCTATCATGTAAAAGGGTTGCCAATACCGCCAGTACCTAAAGCAGGTGTGCCAAATCAGGTAAAAAGGATGCCAGTTAACGCATATCAACAAAGGAAACTAAAGAGATGAAACCAAAAGCCGTAATGCTCCAGCCATTTGGCCTTGGAGATAACATATTCACGATTACTCTTTGCAACCTGCTTATCCAAGATGGTTATGAAATAATATATCCTGTTCAAGCTCATTTTATTGAAGGATTGCAACGTGCATATCCTCATATTAACTGGGTAAGCTGTAAAGAATATGCAGCAGATTATAATTGCAAAGAAGACAAGGTTATTAACGGAGTTAGGCATATCCCTATACGTTGGAGTGATGGTTGGAACGGTACGCCATATACAAAATGTATGTCCAATAAATACGAAATGTACGGTTTGGACTGGCATATTTGGCGTGATGGCGCAATGTGGCAGCGCGATGAAGCAAAGGAAGAAAGTTTATATCAAATGCTGACAGGCGGTAAAACGCCTTATAGGTTGGTGAATGATACATTTGGCAGTGAGTTAAAGCATAAGGTAAATATCCCTAATTCGGCAAGTTGGAAAACTATAAGAATGAGTGCTATTGATGGGTATTCATTATTTGATTGGGCGAAAGTAATAGAGAACGCAACGGAGATACACACGGTAAGTACTAGCATTATTTATATACTTGAAATGTTGGAGTTAAAATGTAAAGAAGTCAATTTATATAACAGACCGATTAAAGGACAGGGACTTGATAACATCGACTATATTTTAGAACGTCATAAATATGTGTTTCATGGTTAGTGTAACTATTGTAACCCCCACAACGCAAGACCGTGAAGCCTTTAATAAGCGGATTGGTGATTTAGTACAACAGCAAGACTATAAAGGCCAAATAGAGCATTTATATGATTATGGGCATGAACAGATAGGGTATAAGCTAAACAGGCTTTGCGATGCTGCAAATGGGGATATAATAATGAGATTTGACAGCGATGATTTTTATGCCCCTGATTACGTTACAAAAACAGCAGCGCACTTATTAAACACAAAGGCAGAGTGTACAGGTTTGAGTAATGCATTCTTTTACAAACCTGCGACTAATCAAATGTGGCGTTACGATTACCCATTGGGGCAGCAATTTGTACTCGGTGCTACATTAGCATTTCTGCGTACTACGTGGGAGCGTTCCCCATTTAAAGACGATGAGCGCAATAAACACGGCGGATTAATAAGAGAAGATGCGTATTTTTGTGCCAATGCAGGTAGGTTAATACCGCATGACAACATTAATAACTTTTGCGCTATCAGGCATAATAAGAACACGATAAGCGATGTAATACTGAAAGACAACAGCTTTAAGGAAATCAACCCGTCATTTGCGCGTATAATTTTAGGAAACGATTATCATAAATTTAAAAACTAACCGAGATGAGTAAAACAGTATCAATGCCGTTGCCAGTAAATGAGCAACCCCAAGAAGTAGCAGCACCCGAAATTAAAGGTGAATTATCAATTGCTGATTTGCAAGGCATGGCAAATGAAATAGCCGATGAGCTAAATACCATATATGCAGAGCCTTTGAAAATGAAAGCAGAAGCGGAACAGCTATTTAAGGCAGCAGGGGAAAGGCAAGCGGAGCTATTAGAAGCATTTTATCAGAAAACGGGCGTTAAGTTTCAACCCGCTTTTAAAGAGAAGTTTACAGTAAATGTTATTATCTAATGAGGGATGGAATCAACTTGGTGTGTGACGGGTTTATCCCAGTTGACGCAACTACTTTTACTGAAAATGGCGAACTATGTTGTAATATAAATGCCGTTAAGGTTAATGTCCATATCGGATTTGGTAGCAATAATAGAATGTCTATAGTAGTAGACGATAGCAAAACATTTATCATAGATAGAACAATTGCAAAAGCACTCTTAGAAGAAATAGCTAATGACATTCGCTGATAACCCATTATACAAAGAAGTTTTCCATAGTAAGGTGCATGATGTAAAATTCTATGCACCTACTAATGGAGAATATAATATGAGCCGATACGTAGCAGCAGGGGCACAAAACATATTTTCAGCAGCAGGGATAACGAAAGATAACCTTTCCGCATTTCTAAACAAGATGTTGGATATATGCAATGAAGAAAAAAACAATAAGCGCGCAAAAACAGATATAGCTATATTATGTAATAACCTTTTGTATCGCACAAAGTACCCTGTTGATGAAGATTGCGCGTTACGCATGGGTGCTATTTATACGTTTATTGATGGCGAAGACCCTGACCAAACAGACCCAGTATTTACAGCTAAAAAAATAGAATTAGTAAAATCGCAGCCATACGATGCAGACTTGTATGCTTTTTTTTTGACTTTGGGCGTACAACTCACACCCGCATGGAACGAACAAGAACCAGCTACAGTAGATTGGGAATATTTGACGAAAAGGGCGGAAATGTTACGGTCGCTAATGCCTATACCTCCGTCCAGCAGCAAATAGACGAATACTACGATAACTTTACCCAAACAGCTTACAGGATTAACGAGGGGGACTTTGAAAAGGCTGAAACATTCCTGAATACTACGGTTAATATGTTTTATTACAGGATTAGCCAAAAGATAAAGTATAACCAATGGATGAGTGAAAAAATTAAAGATGTTCCAAAAAAATAATAATATATTTGCAACTACACGGTAGCACCCGTATAAGATGCTTTACAGGCTTTGACTGCCTTATAAGTCGGCAAAAGGATTTATAATGGCAGATAATATTTTAGACGTTGTTACAAGGCTGACTTATGATGTAGAAGATGCGGAGCTAAAGCAATCCGCTGTCGAAGTGCAAAAGACGATAACTAAAATTGCACAGCTTACCAACCAACTTACGGCATACGAAAATAAGCTAAAGCAAACATCACGCTTAGAGCTATCAGAACGTAAAGCTATCCAATCTCAAATTGACAGGGTTAAAACTGCTATTAACCAGCAAACACAGGCTTTAGAAACACAGATTGTTAGCAATAAAAAACTACAATCCGAGATAAGCAAAGAAATCGGTTTAATAGGGCAATTGCAACGTCAAATGGATGTCCTGAAACAAAAGAGGGACATTGCAACGGATGTAACTAAGATAAATCAATATAATAGAGCAATTGCTACAGCACAGGCGCAATTAACAAGCCTTACTTCATCAGGCGGCGGTGTGCTTTCTGGGTTTGGAGGAGCATTATTGCAAGGGGTAGGGTTAGGTACTGGTATTGGGTTGGTATCCCAAGGCATACAGGAAGTAAGACAATTTATAGGGGAAGCCAGTAGATTAGCAGCAGAAACGGAAGGTGTATCGGTTGCATTTAACAGGCTTAATGACCCAAATCTTTTACAGAACTTACGTAATGCCACACGTGGGACGGTTAGCGATTTAGAGCTAATGAAAAATGCCGTACAGTTTAACAACTTCGGTTTGCCTGTTGAGAAGCTGGCAACGGCTTTAAATTTTGCCCGTATTAGAGCAAAAGAAACAGGGCAAAGTGTTGATTTCTTAGTACAGTCTATTACCACAGGTATCGGTAGGCAAAGCCCGTTAATACTTGACAATTTAGGCATAAACGCTCGTAGGGTTAGAGAAGAGTTTCAAAAAACAGGGGATTTTGCAGCAGCAGCTTTTAAAATAATAAGTGAAGAAAGCGCAAAGGCAGGGGCAGACCTTGTAACATTTGCCGAAAAACAGGCACAGATAAACGCACAAATAGCTAACGCACAGGCGGGTTTTGGCAAATTTTTTAATGAAGTGCAAGGTGGTGCATATGTGTTATTTGAGGGGTTAGTTTCGCCGTTTCAGGGTCAAGGGCTTATTAATTTAAAGCAATATCTTGATGCGTTAAAAGGCATAAATAGCGAAGCAAATAAAAGTGGTGGGCTGCTTTCTACATTACAGCGTAATGCACCACGCAGGCAGATAAACGCCCGTAATGCTACTCTTGCTAACATTACAGACCTTACTAAAGAAGAGCTTGACGAATTAAAATCAAGTATAGAAACAGCGCGTAATGCACTAAGCATAAATGATAAGGAACAGTTAAGCAGGTTAAACCAATTAGATGCAGCAGTAAAAAAACAGCTAGACACTATAAGTGGTTCTGAATACAAAAACGCAGAAACGCAAAAGAAGAAAAATCAGGAAGATGAAATTGAGCGTTTAAAAAAGCTAAAGGAGTTGCAAGATGAAATATCGGCTTCTTATAGAAACATAGTTCGCATTGCAACTACGGACAACCCCGAGGTTGATTTTTTAGGTAGAAACCCAGCAGTAAGCGGCATAAACCCCGCCGAAACATCAGACCAAAGAAGCGGTGTTATTACGCGGCCTAGCTTTATGACCCCTGCGCAGGCGGCGCGGCTAGAGGTTGAAAAAGACTTACGGGATAAACAAAAAGCAGATGATAAATTAAGAGAAGAACAGTTAAAGGAGGCAACTCAAAAGCAAATAGAATATTACAAAAACGCAGCCGATTCTATCATAGGCACTTTCCAGATGATTTATGACGCTAAGGTTTCGTTTTTAGATGCTGAATTACAGATAACGCAAACACGCATAACAGCCGCTACCGAATTAGCACAAAGGGGCAATACGGCGGTATTGGAGCAAGAATTAAACAACCTCAACAAATTACAGGAAGAAAGAGAAAAGGCGGCTCAAAAACAATTGGCTATAAATACGCTGATGCAGGCATCTTCATTGGCATTAACGACAGTACAATCATTTCAGGCAGTAGCAAATGCAGCGGCAACAGGCGACCCATATACAGGAGCTTTAAGGGTTGCGGCAATAGTAGCAGCTTTGGCTGCTGGATTTAGCGTAATTGCAGGGTTAACGCAATCATTTCAGGGCTTTGCAGAGGGTGGACATACAGGTGAGGGCGGTAAATATGAACCTGCGGGTATAGTGCATAAAGGGGAATTTGTATTCAACCAAGAAAAGACTAAACAATTTTTACCACTATTTGAGGCGATACATAGCGGCAAGATAAAGGATATACCAGTAATGGTTGGTAGTGGCAGTCGTAACGATAATAAGGGCGTAGAGAAGAAATTAGATAGCTTAATTGACGTTGTAGCTAATCAGCAAATTAATATAAATCAAATAATGGACGCTTACGGGTTAACACAGTCGGTAAGTAAAATAAATACAAGACAACAAAGGCGTAATAGCAGGTAATGGCAACACTTGAAATACATATAAAACAACACGTAGCCATACAGCAAAGTACGGGATTGCAGGGTTATTATCAAGGTAATAACGCGCAGTCATTGACATTTGTAACAGGGGTATTACCACAGGCAAGGCAATGGAGTAATTATGGTAAATATCAAAACGTCACAGCCTACATAAGTGACCCGCATAAGTTAAAACTAACATGGACAGAAGATAGAGATGAATTTGGGAACCTCATTACAGAAGATGGGCGCGGGTTAAAGAAATCCTCATCTGGTAGTATCATATTTGAAAGTTATGCCTTTGAGTTAATAAATTCATGGTTGCGTGAGGATGTTTCGGGGCAATTCAACAGTATAGATGTGATGATTGTTGATAAAGGTTGTGGGCGATATGTGAACTGGCAGATAACAGCTAATGACTTGGTATTTTGTGAAGATGCGAATTGCAGTTTTGACATAAGCATAACGCAGCAAGATGACGCGTTAACCTGCATACAAAGGACATTAATAAATGACAACTGGCAGGGGTGGTTTCAAAATAACCCAACCAATAATAAAAAGCACCCGCGCTTTAGCTATTGTAACGAGATAAAACCAAATAGCTTACTTATTATCCAAATGGTTTTATTCGCTTTGGTCATTTCATTATTTACGGTAATAGCGTTTATAATAGGCACGATATATAATATTATCGCGGCTGTGATAAATGTGGTTATCAGTATTATTAACTTCATTAAGACATTAGGATTTGGCGGTGGACAAATAGATAAGCTACCTTATTTTAGCTACAAAGATTTTTTAGATGCTATCGGCGTTTACTTTACTGAAATGATGGGATGCGGACGTGAACACCCCGCGCCACTCATTCAGGATTACATAAAGAACGTATGCGATAAGTGCGGCGTTAGGGTTGATGCTACAACTGCCCCGTTGTTCTTTTCCGATACGCTGACACTGGAAACATCTGACCCTAACAGGGGGTTGATAACAGTAGATAACCCACATGTAAGAGCTTGTTATCTTAATGCAGACAGGCGGCGCGGCATACGTAGGTATGAGAACTTAAATCTGTTTACAGGTTATACTATCAGGAATTTATCGGATTGGTATATAGAAGATAATGCCCCTAATATATTCTTAGATAGCTTCCTGAATAAACTTAAAGTACTCTATAATTTTGAATGGAGTTTGCGTAGTGTAAATAACAGTGGGCAGATGATACCCACATTATTTATTAACAGGAAAGACTATTTTAGGGATAACGGGGGGTATTTGTATGATTTTAGCCCAACAGGCCCAGACAGGCCGAAAATAATAGAAGGCCCATGTTATGAATGGAACGGCAAGAAACGTCCCGCAATGTTAAAGGGTATATACCAATCAGATGCCGCCGACACGTGCGGTAATGAGGCACTACCATACATGAATGATTTGCTAACATGGGGTAATGTTGATAATAATCCTAACCTTAAAGGCGAAGAAACTAAAAATGCTCAATTTGGGGCAACTCGTTTTACATTAGATGCCGCAGGTAATGATTACAGGTTAGACGCATTACAAACCACGGCATCGGTAATGATGTTTATATCCATGACTGGTTTATATGTCGTATTGAAGCCTATATTTAATTCAGTAGTAAATAACCTTTCTGACTTTGGAGATTATGCACTGTTGATGAAAGACGATGTTTGTACATTGCCAAAGGTTCTTATATGGAGTGGCGGAACATATGATAATGCAAGAGCGCAAAGGGTATATTACCCAACTGCAAATCAGGGCGGACAGCCGCAGATAAACCCTGCTTATAACCATGACGGGCACACATGGGATGCAAGGCACAGACCAGATACATTTGTAATAGGAAGTAATTTAACGCCCGTGACATCGCCTTATGGGGCTTATCGAGTAGCTGACATTACCACTACATTAGTAAACATCACACGCCCTGCAATGCTTGTAAACTTCCCGATGTATTTTGCACAGGATTTTTACGGCACTTTATGGGATTACTTCCACTACATAGATGACCCGAATAGAAATGTTATCTTAGATGGAGATTTTACATTAAAAATAGAATTGTGCTGTGACGATGCTAAGAGGCTTAAAGTTTATGATGCCAGTGATGAAATAAAATTAGGGGCAAAGATAAAATTAGGTAACGGCAAGGATGGTGAAATAAGAGAGATAGAAGTAAGCTATGATACAGCTGACCGTTTAGGGCAATATATACAATTAAAAGGAAAGTATTAGAATGATATGGTTTAATTCAATATCAGAATTACAATATTATAACCCTACACCTAACGGAGAGTGTTATTGTGAAAGCCTTTTGCAACCAAACGATATGCAATTACAAGGTCTTTTGTTTAATGGTGCTAATCCTTATACCGTAACCTTATACGTTTATTCTGCCGATGGGTTAACACAGTATGCAGATGCTACAACCTATTTTGATATTTATACCGCCAAAGCAACCAACGGGCAAGACTATTTTAACGCACGTTTAAAATCATTCCACCCTACAATGTGCCTTTACAAGTGCTTTATCATAAGGGCAATAGTAGTAAGTGGGGGATTAACAATATTTGACAAGTGGACAGAAAGGTGGTGTCAAAATGATTGCTGTGATACCGTAAGCGGTGTAACATATGCACAGGAAGGATTAGCAGTTATACCGAGCGATGGGGTTACACCAGTGAGGACAAACCAACCATTATTAACATCATGCGGTGACCCTGTAATCAGGATTATTTCACGCTTTGAGTGTATAGATGAATTTACAGGTGAGATATATGGTGACCCTATTCAGGTTTTTAGCGGTGCAGCAGAGTGGAACTTTACTAAGATTACAACCACAACAGGCCGCATAGTACCACGCCCCCGTGACATAACAAGGGAGATTAGTTATAATTGCAGGTTGCAACGCGTAGAAAGCCGCCCAACTTATTTATTAGAGGCTTACGAAATGTTCCCTGCATGGAAGATGTTGGAAATAGAGGGGCAATTACATGCAAACAGGCTTTGGGTAGATGACTACATAAACCAAAAAGAATATCTATTTACAGGTGGTACGCCATTTGCAAAGGTTGAGGGCGCGTTATCATGTACAGAATTATTTAAGTTAGAAACGCCTCTTTACGAATGTACGCAAAGGCAGATATTTGGATGTACTACTTTATGCGAGGCAACAAACAACGGCTATTTAATAATACCTGCTAGTTATAACGATGGGGGCTTTTACGACGAAAACGGTACTTTGATAGCTACTGTTTTAGATGGTACAGAAGTAAGCCCATATGCAGTTGGGTTAGTGCAATGGTTAGCATCACAAGACGGAATTACATCAGTAACAGTTATTGATATTACAGGATATACCTGCGAAGATTATACCTATGCAATAGTGCAAGTACAGGGTAATGGATATATCCCGACATTCATTTACATAGATAGCCCGACAAGTGTAAACAGAATTTATACAAATATCACTAATGATGCTGATGCTCTATGTGATTATATAGGCGAAACACCATGTGCAAAACCTGTATTATGGAATATTGCCGTTACTGATATGGTTTGCGCTACCCCTGTAATTGGAGATATTGTTGTTGAAACCATTACGCCTACTGATTTGTTGGTTACTGATTACGGTTCTGATTGGGTACAAAGCACTTCATCAGGTGCATTATATAATACAGAAGTTTCATTAAGCATTGAAACCACAAACACATCTATCATTGCTGGTATTGGTGAAGATTTTGTATTGACGGCAGTAACCATAGCAAGTATTCAGGCAGAGGGCAGGCCAACTACAACAGTAGTATTAACATCTGATAATAGCACCTTAACAGGCGATACCATTGTGGCAATATTTCCGACAGGTGAAATACAGGTAAGCGGTACATTTACAATAACAGTAACAGATGAATTAACTTTAGACTTTGATAATTTGACATACTCTATATAATGGCAAAGAAAATAACTATAACGATAAGTGACCACGGTAGTAATTGTACGGGGTATTACCTCGTCGAATATAAAGAAACGGGCGCGGGGTCATGGGCTTCACTTAAAGCATATACGGAAACTGTGGTTATCCCCAATGTGGCAGATGCGGCTACTTACGATGTGCGCATTACCCGCGTATGTTGTGACGGCACGGCAAGCATACCCGAAACTGACGTTATAGATACAACCAGCAGCACACCGCAATTAGCAGCCCCAACAGGATTTACTTTAACGGCAGGAGGTTCACCACAGGAATTAGATGCTGCGTGGACAGGTTCGGCAAGTGCTACGCAATATACTTGTCAAATATCGCTCACAAATACGTTTACAGTAGTTGCACATACAATCGTAACCTTAGACCCGACAGTTACGGGTACATGGTCATCAGCAGAAACAGGAACAACATATTACGGGCGCGTAAGAGCGGAAGCGGTGGGGTTTGCAAATAGTGATTGGTCAAATACAGATGATGCAGTAGCACCTTAATAACATGGCAGATATAGAAATAACCATACCGTCCCCGATACTTGTAGGAACTGAAAAGTTTAAGGTTCGTTACAGGCTTTTACCTGCGGGTATATTCACGGCTTATCAGGATGAAACAAATGCACCTTTTACGTTAACGGGGCTTGCTGCGGGTACTTACGAAATAGAATACATCTACGTAAAAGAGGATTTAACTGAATGTACTACAGAGGTAGATACTTTTGAAATAATAGATGAATATGAGTGTATAGATTTTTTTGCAGAAATGCAGCAAATAGGCTCATTGTATAATGTGCAGATAACCTACACTCCACCTGTTACGCAACCACCATGCGGGTGGATAATTACATGGGTACAAGGGTTAACGGCTTCGTCTATACCTTATACATCTTTACCTGTATCGGGCGTAATCAATATTGCAGTGCCTACAAATGCAGACGTTACTATAACCATAACGGCAAGCAATTGTAACGGGAATATACTATACTGTTTTGATGAACTAGTCGAAGGAATACCAGAACCTAACTGTGAACCTGCTATATTGGTAAGTGCAGATTTAATTTACAACGGCCCAACGGCTTCATTTCCTAATTCTTGGTTTATAAGGGTACAGGTTATTAACTCGAACCCATTTAGCACCAATTACCAAATGAATGTAAGTGAAATAAGTAATACAGGCTCATTGCCGCCTGATAACGGTACTTTCATTATAGCAGCTACGCCAGTAACAACTACTATATTTTACGGAAATAATAGGGTATATCCAAAGGGTATATTTTTACAGGGGTCGCCTGATGAATATTTACCTAATTGCATTATTTATAACGGTGTACTTATTGATGAATGTGGCGGGCAGCACCCGTTCACAGTCAGGGGGTATTGGACACCATCAACAATAGCAGGACAGGGAACATTTGACCCCAATGCGTGTTAAAAACTATTTGCGTATATGATATAAATAGTTATTTTTGTATAGTTCTTTCACATAGCTTGCCGAGGCTATACCAATACTACGGGCTACAGGTTTATATTCCTACCTGCAAAAGGACAGATAATTAACATCTTTTAAATTTAAATATTATGTCTTTTTGTCCTTCAAATTGTCAAGACGAAACATTAATACCTAATGCCCCGTTAGGGTGCGAATTACAAACCCGTGAACGTAATATAGACCGTATCGGTTTTTATGGTTGTGGTACAGACTTGCCAACACCTTTAACCTGTGGTGGTTTAGAAGCATTAGTAACAGCAAACCTACTTACTTTTTCAAGCCCTTTGGCATTGATAGAAGTTGCTGACCCTACTTTTGAAGAATTGGTAATCAGGGATTGCGCACCTGCCCAACGTAGGGTAACAGAGCGTACAATTACATTCCAAGACAGGATAGCAATTAACCTGTTAGGCAATGAATTTAGCCCTGCTATAACTGCTAATCCGTTCTATGATTATACATTTTGGGACGACAAGCAAAGCAAGCAAGCTACTATGCGTTACCTGATTGTATTCTGTGACGGTAGCGTACAAATACCACGCGATAAAAACGGCAACCCAATGACGGCAAGTTTAGACGTGTTTGCATCTTTTGAGCGTCAGGGTACGGGTGGAACTTCTTATATCCTTGAAATTAAAAAAGGCCAGCTATCATTTAAAGGTGACCCATTCGCTTTGAGCAACCCGCCAGAGCTTACGGCCGATAATGAAGTTTTTGACATCACAGAATGCGATATACTGTAATTAATGGACATATCCTTAGCACTAAAGTATCTTAATAAGCAAGAGAAATTAACAGGTAGGCAAATCGAACGTCAGAAACGGCATCGGGATGTTTACTATGGGATGAGCCTCCACACATCGGGGGCTTGTCCTATGTATAAGGATTTAGCCACAGGCAGGTGGATTTATCCGCCTAATTACTATGGTCGGGAGTATCAGATACTTTTTGACTTTCATTTATTTTCCCGTTACCCGCGTGAAAGTGAAGATGTAAGGTCATGGAGGTATAGCCAATACAGGCCATTACAAAAGGCAGCATTTGCACAGATATTAGAACTATTAGCAGGTGCAATATTTCAGGATAGCAACTATACTATTGATGTGCCAGATGCCAAAGATAACGAGTATCTATACCTTAATAAATTTAGCGGATATGACCTAATGGGGTATTTTGCCACTATTGGGCTAAAGCATATATGTGAAGACCCTAACGGCCTATTTGTACGCATACCAGCAAAGCCATATTATGAGCAAACAGGGGAGCGTGTAGAAGTTGCGGTATTATTTGCGGGTAGTAAGGATATAATTTACCACGATAAAGATAACCTGATATTTGCATATGAACATGAGGGGGTAGGCTATTGGATTGACAAAACTACTATTTGGCGTTTTACCCGTGATTATAGCACTAAGAAATGGGTAATTGACCCAAAAGATGCAAATGGTTATTATAGTCATATGTTCGATAAGCTGCCATGCACTGTTGCAGGTGGCGAATGGAATACACAGGACGGCGGCTATTTTGAAAGTTTCTTTGACAAAGCCAAAGCGATAGCCGATGATTTTATAGCTACTTATTCTGCTGCTCAAATGGTGGACAAGGAAGCGTCACACCCTTTTATAGTTGCACAAAATGAAGAGTGCGGCGAATGTCATGGCACTAAGCAACGTCAATACTGTACACGCTGTAATAATTGCCCTGATGATGGGCGTTGTGGTTGTGGTGAATTACGCAATTTAGACTTGTTTAGCTGCCGTACATGCGGTGGGAGCGGTACAAGTAATGTATATCCTAGCAAATGGATGTTATTGCCTAAAGAGGACTTTAACGAGGGTGGGGGCATACGTATCGTTAACCCTGATGTAAGCATTAATAAACAGCACAGGGAAAATGTAAAATATTTAACGGAGCAATTGTTGAAAGCGTTGAATATTTACAATACCGATAAGTCAGAAAGCGGTGAAGCAAAAGCCATAGACCAAGAGCGTTTATATAAGTTCACATCTAAGATAAGCAACCACCTTTTTGATAAAATTATCTACGACACCATTGGAGATATAATAGCGTATAGAAATGCCACGTCTTTTAGCGGTATAGTTTCCCCTGCTCAATACCCATTCCAAGTAATAAAGCCTACACAATTTCAAATGGAAACTGCGGCGGATTTACTGGATAAGTACGAAAAAGGGACTAAGGCGAGTATGCCTAACCTTATCCGCAAACGCATGGCTAAAGAGTACGCCGAAAAGGCGTATAGCGGTGACGATGTACTGAAAAAGACAATGGATTTTATCAACTACTATGACAGCTTAAATGTTTATTCTATTGATGAATTGGTAAGTCTACGCGCTACAGGTGCTGCAACTACTGATGACATTATAGTTAGCCAAAAACTACCTATGTTTATTGAAACGTTAGTAGATGCAAAAGGTGTAGAATGGTTCTTAAATGCCAGCTTTAAAGAAATAGAAGCGGGTATTAAGCCAGATGTAGATAAAGCATTAGCAACCCGTAACCCTACATTTGAAGTAGATGCCATTGATGAAAACAGGACAAATACTGTTTAATGAATTTAGCTCAATTAGAACAGGAAATACAACGCCTATTAGCAACCATTGAAAATAAAGTAAACGGGCTATCGGGGGTATCTTCTATATTGCAAGCCAAGGCATATGAAATAGTAAAGTCAGAAATGCTTAAATTCCCACAGGCGGACGGGCATTTTGTGGCTGATAAATCTATGAGAACGCGCCTTATCGCCATTGACGATAAAGTAAGGGAGTTGTTCAAATTGAGCATTTGGGATAAGTCTATAAATGAGTTTCTACCCGTATTCCAGACCATTCAGGATATGAATGTGCAAATGCAATACGACTACAATAAGTTAAAGGTAGAAGTACAGAATTTAAACCCGTCACGGCAATATATTTACCAACAGGCAAAATATGCGCTAACTACTGCGGTAGCACCTCAATATGTTGAACCGATAACTACTGTTTTAATGCAACAAGTTACGGGCGGAGCATCTATACAGCAAGGGTTGTCAATTCTTGAAAAGTGGAACGAGGGCAAACTAAGTGACGGGCGTTATACTAATAAAATCATGGCTCCTAATTTGGAGAAATACGCCCGTCAAATGGCAGTTGATGCCGCTTTTAGTTTGGATAGAAGCATAAACGGAATAATAAGAGATAGGTATGAATTAGATAAGTTTTTGTATGCTGGCGGAATTAAACAGTCGTCGCGCCCTTTGTGTCGGTATCTTATTTCTTTAAAGCGTAAGATTGCATTTGATGAGTTACCACCACTTTTTGAGCTGTATCCTGATGGGCTAATAGAAAATACAAATCGTCAAAACTTTGTTGTCAGATGTGGAGGTTACCAATGTTTTCACCGTTGTTTCCCTACAAGGTAACGTGCGCCCAACTTTTACCATTAGATATTCTACATATAGCCGACCTATCAATATTATACTTTTCTGCTAAAACTTTATTTCTTACGCCTTGTTTTTTTGCTTTAAGTATCTCTTTTACTTTTTCTTCATTCAATATAGAATTGGGTATTTTCTCCCCTCTTGCTGTTTTGCGTAGATTATTTTCAATACAATGTATCATATTGTGTTTATGCGTACACCATTCTAAGTTTTCTAATCTATTATCGGTTTTAATGCCGTTTTTATGGTTAACTTCTGGTAGATTATCTGGGTTAGGGATAAATGCTAAAGCTAAAATTCTATGTATCCTAGCTGTTATGTCATGCCCAAAGTTTGACATTATAAAAAAAGGATACCCATGTACATTATTTTTCAGTGCCAATACCCGCCAATGTCCTTTAAATGCCATCTTAGTATTTGACTTGCAAGTCCAAACATTACCGTTTATATCCACTGCATAACCTAAACACTTTTCATGACCCTTTAGCTCACAAATTAATCTTGAATTTTCAGGTAACGTAGGTAGTTCATTTATAATTTTATTCATGACACAATATACGTAAATCTATGTAAACATACAACACCCTATATGTTAATTAATAATAACTTTTTATCTTTAACAAAACTAATTTTATGGGAAGGCCAAAGAAAACAGAAACCGTAGTACAACCAGCAAATAATGACAATACGCCCGACTATCTAAAGGGCATACAAACAGAACAGCCACAACAGTCAATGCAAGCACCTGCACCAATACCACAGCCAACAGGAATACACGATGTACCAGCATTGGCAGGTTTTAACCCTGAAAATGTACGTCCTAAAATGGTGACTAAGATAATGCCAAATGTAGCTAATCCGAATGACCGTAAAGGGTTGATGTCGGGTAGTGGCGTATCTGTAAATGTTTACAACAAAAAAACAGGGCGCACAGTGGTAATGAATGAAAAAGCATTTAACAGGATTAAGCGTAATAACCCACATTTAAGCAAAACACATGGCTAAAGAGAAAAGCATTATTGCGAAACAATTGCCCGATACTAATGAGGTTAAGAAAGTAAAACCCATTATTAAGAGCGTAACTGTTACGCCGATGGATAACAAAGATGTGCATGAAGATATTGAAATACCTAACGGCTACGCTTATGTTGTTCCATTGATAGACGGGCGCGAAGATACTACACAGGCTTTCTTTTACCCTTTAAGGAACGTGGATAAGATATACGGGAATGAGCGTTTTGTAATAAAAAAAAAGGGCAATCAATAACATTTACTAACCGAAACATAACCAATTATGAGAAAAATATCATTAGAACAAGCCAACGAATTATTAAAAGAGTGGGTGGGGGATGTGGTGGCGGTTGCCGATAGCAAAGAGGCTGATAAAGACATAGACATAGAAGCCATTGCAACAGAGGCAAAAGAAGCCATACAATCAAATGCAACTGTTGACCCTGCAATAGTTTCAGCAGAAGTAAGCAAGGAAACAGGTAAACTATTAGGCACATTGCGCAGTCAACTAGCTAAGGTAATGGGCGGAACACAACGCGATTACATAGGCAGTGATGATAAGCCTTTGACTATTCAGGAAATGGTAAATTTGGCTAAATCAAAATTCGATGAGCGCACGGGTACGCAGGCGCAACAGTGGGAGCAGGAAAGGCAACAGCTTATTGAAGAACATGAAGCCGCATTGGAGAAAACAAAGGCAGAATATGAAGCAATAGTAGCAACTGAAAAAAATAAGTACGTAGAACGTGATATATCCGCCGCTACCCTGTCAATGCTTGAAAAGATACCGCGTAAAGGTGGCGATTTAGCGGACGATGCCGATACCTTACTATACAAGGCAAGGCAGCAATACGATATTAAATACGACGAGGCTAAAAAGGAGTTGCAATTCTTTGAAAAAGGTGGTAATAAGCCCGCATCTGTAAAACCTGCTGACTTCGCTAAGCAGTGGATAGAAAAAAGCGGACGTTTGGCAACAGACACAAGGCACATTGCGCCAAAGGATATAAAAAACAATCCGCAACCACCACAAGGAGGTATATTACCTAAAGAGCCAACAGAGAAACAAATACCGACTTCACAGGAAGATATATATAGCTGGGCAAATCAATAGCTTTTGTTTTTTGGGGTTAATGATTACAAGGGCAATTAAAAGTTGCCCTTTTTTATTACGTATCATCGTAGTATTCCATAAAGTAAGAGAGTATAATTCAGCATTAAGTTACCGAAGGCTAGAGCAAGCGAGGGATTACATTTATGTAAAATCCCGAAGCTGCTTAACGTTAATGCAATTATAGGAACGCGCGGTAGGCCGTAGTGGAACGTAGGCAAGTCATTAGACAGCATAGCTTGATTGCCCGTAACATAAGAAAGATTATAGATACAAATAGATTGCATAATAGCAATAAATTTATAATTTTATGTTATGGCTTATGAAAAAGAATGTGACATGATACTACGTCAGATAGTGTCAGATGCTGATAATTTCCCAAATAAAGTTTTTGATAGTTTCAGAGTATATTTTTCAGTTAATGGAAAGATAGAAGAAGAAGCTCTGCATAAATCAATAGCAATATTGATAGCCGAGGATATGTTGATTGCCACAGGTGATATTCATGCCCCAATAAAAGAATGGTCTAAATATAAATTTAGAATAACACCAAAAGGAAGAGCTTTCGCATATACTGATAGCTTTGAATCCAGAGCAGAAAAATGGGAGTTTCAGAAGGAAATGAAGGATAAAGAGCTAATTAAACTAAGATGGGATGTAAGTAAAATGAAAATTACTTACTATATGGCGCTTTCCGGGTTTATACTGTCTATAATAGCTTTAATACCTAACAGCGCATGGCATCAATTATGTGCCATATTGCGGTACATATTCCAAAGGCAATAAGATAATATTCCCATGAAATTTTACGCATGAGCCGCAATTACGGCTCTTATCTTTTCTCTTTCTTCAAGAGAAAGCATTGCAAATGCTAATGCAGCTTCAAGCCTGTTCATAGTTTAATGTCTTAAGGCAGCATAGCCGCGACCTATCCGCGTGTTCTATAATTTATATTATGTTAATACAGCTTCTGCTGTTTAATATAATATTGTTATAGTAACACGCATCCGTATCGTGCGTTAGCCTGCCTGATGTAAATATAAAACAACTTATGCGAATAAAAAAATTATCCCGCATATTTGTTTTTATAAAATAAACATTATCTTTGTTCTACACATGCCCCGCATTGGCATTCCTCTAAATGCAAAACAGGCTTAAATCTGTGCCTTAAAAACGGAGTAAAATATTCTTTTACTTTAAAAATTATAAGGCATATGGGCTTTTTAGGCGCATTTCGGTATATACAAAAGAACGTCTTTGATTATACCTTAGATACAAAAAGATACGGTGTAGAACTTGCAAGGGCTATCATTAACGCCCGTCAATTCAATGACATCATAACTGAACAGGATTTACGTGCAGAAGCAGGTAAAAAACGTCAATTAAAAATAAACATTATCCCGCCTATTTGTGATGATGATGGCGAATGTACAGATACCGTATGCGGTGCAGGTACAGTAGTACAACCAATGCAAGAATATTTCGACATTTCACAGTGTACAGCATCGGCAGTTTACCAGCTAAACAAAGATGATATACGCTTAATTGATGGTGAATATTCATTCAGTCAATACGCTATGTCAATGATACGCGCTGCATTACCAACAGTACGCGAAAAGTTAGCATCTGAAATGGCTGCATTGCTTGTTGCAAACGTTGGTTTGTTGCCTAATGGTAATACAGAACAACTACTGCCAGTAATTGACAAAACAAACGGCGTAGTTAACCCTATGGGTATGTGGCAAATACAGCGCGCTTACTATGATAGCGGTTATACTAATCCGTTTATTGTGGGTGGTAGTGATGTGTTCTTTTGGCAGCAAGCTGTTGGCGTTGGCGGTTTAAATGCGCAAGGTCAGTACATCAATCAATTGAACGTACAAAACCTGTACTATGACCCGATTATCAACGATACATTCGGCGATACTACCACAGAACACGTTATCAGCTTTGACCCTAAGATGCTGAAATTCGTATCATTCAACCGTAACGCGGGTATATTCGCAACGGACAGGATGAGCATCGAAGATTTGGATGCACTTTATCAGCGTGGGCCGACTGACTACATACATGGTGTAATTGCTGACCCGCTATTAGGTCTGCTTTGGGATTTGGATGTTAAATACGATGATTGTGAAAAACGTTGGACATTCCAATGGCGTTTAGAGTGGGATATATTCTTTATGTCACCACGTATTTGTAACATTCAGGGGCTTAACTCTATATTCCACTGGACAACATGCGTACAATTGCAACCAACATGCGAAACAGGTTCGCCAATTACAGGGCCAACATCATCTACCTTTGCGGCTGAAACAAGCGGAGAGATTACATTCCCTGCTATTGTTCAGAAATTACAAATCGGCAATACGGTTGTATTCCCGCCATATGGTGAGGGCGATGTTGCAAACATCACTGCGCTTAAAAACCTGCTTAACGCTTCGCAAGGCGGCATAGTATTTAGCGTAAGTGGTACAGAATTGAGGTACACGGGTTATTCAGGTATCACGGTTACTATCAATGACACAATAGACTTGGTTTTCTCTTAACGGTTAGTAAGTAAAAGCCCCTGCTTTAGGGTGGGGGCTTCTTTTTATATCATGGGTTGTTTAGATAACATTATTTCCATTCGCGGCTATTGTGAAACTGAATCGTTAAGCGGTTTGGACTTAATGGATGCACCCGAACTTAGTTCTTTGAATTTATCGGCGATTGCAAATGAGGACGTTAAAAACGGCTTTACCCTTGCAAACGAAAAGATTGCCTTAGCTACTAAACTCATCCGTAATGATATTATGTCCGTCATGGCTGCTAATAATGTGCTGCCTGAAATCACGGATATACATTATAATACGGGCGTATTCAGGACTAATAATGTAATTGCAAGTGACCCAGTTTACAGGGGGTTGGTTCTTTATAAAAACAGGCGTACAAGTGGCAAGCTGAGGAAGAATAAGATACACAAAATTAGTGTGTTTCCTCTTAACGATGCTACTGATGTAATAATAAAAATTATAGATGCTTACCCTAGTAATGATTTAGTTACTGAAACATCTATGATTGTTGATTTAACAGGCAATCAGGTTAATGAAATAGAGGTAGATTATACAGTACAAGGGGAGTGGGTAAAGGTGATAATGGACGGAACCGATGTAAGTGTGGCAAGTTCTTATCTTACATGTTTTACTGGGTGTAACGGTACAATGCCCAATGATTGCGGATATACCAAAGGGTATTATAATAATAAAGAAATAACTGCAAAAGAGGGGTACGGTATAGTATTAGACTTTAGCTGTTATTGTGATTATGAGCAGTTGATTTGTGACCTGTCAAAACTTTATATAGGTGAGATAGTATGGCTTAAAACCCGTGTTTTATTGCTTGAAGAACATATAAAGAGTAACAGGTTGAACAACTGGATTATCTACAACAGGGAAGAAACAAAAGAGTATCTGACCGATGTAGAAAATCAATACCGTAATAAATGGAATGTATTTGTAAACGCTATGCCCCGAATATTAAAACAGTATAGAGATAGCTGTTTGGATTGCAGGGGTGCAAGGTGGATAGATAATATATGATAACGATAGCTTTATATACTGCTTTTTGTATCGTAGCAAATGCTTGCTGTGTTAAAATCATGCACGTATTGATACAGGAAGGGCAATTATTAGGCGGATGGCAACGAGTATTACAACGCATGGATAGAAGCGATGATAAGCTACTAAATGCCTTAACAAAGCCTTTAGGATATTGTGAGTTTTGTTTCAGCCACCTACTAAGCGTTATCGGGTTTATAGTGTTTATCACGTTTATGAACAGCACCGATTTATGGGCATTCAATATAGCGGCATCAATAGTTTGGTACATGGTATATGTATCATGCAGCACTATATTAAGCCTATACTTCTTAACACAGCTTTTTAAATGAATTTAGAGCAATACATAACGATACTGAATGATTTACCTGCAAAGGTAGAAAACGCAGCTATTGAGGCAGTCATATTACCTGCTGCAAATGTTATGTTAGCTTCTATTATAAACAGGAACGTAAACGAGGGATTAAATAGCGACGGCAGTAAACGCGGCGGGTATAGTACAAAGCCGATGTATGCAAGCCGTAGCCAGTTTATAACCAAAGCATTTACACCACAAGGTAAAGGCGGTAAAAGAGTAAAGGATAACGGGCAGCCATACAAGACAGAATATTTAGCGCGTGGTTATCAGGAGTTGAGGCAGAAGCAAGGACGCGAAATAGCTTTTAAGAACTATGAATATACAGGCGATATGTTTTTGGCTTTTGGTTTAGCGCCTGCCGAAAATGCTGTAAACATGGGTTTCAGGACAGAAAAGGCAAGTATTATACGTAAATCATTGGAAGCTAAAAACGGTGTAGCATTTAAGCCTTCGCAGGGTGAAATAAATGCTTATAAAACAGAAGTAACCGAAAGATTAGGCAAGTTACAAAAGGATATATTATTAGGTGTAGTATGATAACATCGGATTTAATAGCACTACGGGATTTTATATTAACCAATAATACCTATTTCGACAATGGATATTATAGCGCAATTAAAGACGTAGAAAATAAAAGGGTACAGGCGGTTAATGGTAATCAAATCGTTACCGTATTCCCAAATGACAGGTTAGGAAATTACTTTTATTTACGTAGTGAGGGGGAAACAAAGTTTAATGTAAGGGATGGCGAAAGGTTGAGGGATTGTGGGGCGCAAAGGATAACATTTTTAGATGTAGAAACGATATACCTAGTTGCAAGCGTTAAAGATGCTGATGCGTTGGCTTTGGTCAATAATTTGAGGATAACGGCATTATCATATAGTTCTTTGAATGTTATCCCTACGTCGGCGAACTATCACAGGGAATTAGTGGTATTCACTGAATTGCAGGGGGTAGAAAAAGAAGATGTATCGGCCACTTTGCAACGCTTAAAAAGCGAAACAATTGTAAGGTTAGCATTACAGGTAAATAGTAAATATGTAGCTTCTAATTGCGTAGTAGACCCGTGTAAATCATGCTAGAGCCTATTGTTTACATCATGGATGATTATATAGTTTTGACAGTTATAAATATTAACTAATGAAAAAGCCAAAGAAGCCTAAAAAACCTAAGTATTAATGAACTGCGAATGTACAGGTACGCCGATTTGTTTAGAAGCATGGGTCAACGTTTGTAACGTTGGTACACTCATTGGCTTAGAAGCTACACAGACGGGTACATGGACAATGCGTTTGGAGTTCAACGGTGCATGGACATATTTTGGTGTAGAAGTTGAGGAAGGCGAAGAAATAGCAATCTTAACGTCACTACTGAATGAAAACTATGTACATCAGCTAAGGGTATATAATGTTACTGGCGGGTTAGTGGGGTGTTATAAGCTAAAGACTTATTACAGCGCATCGGCAAGCGGCGCGCCTGTTCCACCTGTTGCGGCTGGGTCGTGGGATTGGCATACTGAAACGTTTACCGTATCAGGAACTGATACTATAACTAGTAATTATTTTAGTGGCGAAATAAGCCCTGAAATTTGGATAAACAATAACAATACAGATTGGGAGGGAGAGGGTATAATACATAACCCTGATGATAGTGAGTTAGTGTTCCCTTATACTTTGGATGGTACGTATAAAATATCATTTCAGTATAGGAATTTGAGCGTATAAGGATAGAGAGATAGCTATACAGTTCAAATTGGTAAAATGACAATAACTTTTGTTGTAGGGTCACTTCCTAGTCAAGTACCTGCAAATGATTATATACAAGATAGTTTATTTAGGGCGCGTAACGAGGTTGGTAGTGTAGTATATAATGGAGTGCCTTTTATTTTAGCCGATTATGACCATCAGCCAACTGAATGGCGGTTGTATTTTGGGTTCACAATGAGTGATGGGGATGAAATACAAGTAAGCATAAATTAAAATGAAACTACTAAAATACATATTATTCTTTGCTGCGTTGCTGTTATTAGGGTCTATCAATTCCATCGGTCAGCAAGTTACATGGTCAGGTAGCATTACCCAATTTTCGGGTCAGAAAGGTGGTACAGGCGCGGATAGCATGATGCTTATACCTGTTGATACCACTAATAGGGGCGCGGCGTGGACACCTACACCATTACGGATGTACGGGCGCATAGCGGTAAAGGATGGTGGCTTTTATTATCATAACGGCACTAAATGGGTTTCGCCTACATCTTCTGGCGGTGTAGATTCTGCTACAGTCAATGCTTTAATTTCCGACTCTCTATCCGTTGTGCGCGATAGCTTGGATAATAAACAGGATAAGTTAGGATATGAAGTGTTAGGGTTTATCTACAATAAAAATACATGGAATACCCCTGATACTTCTTTATTTTATCGTAATGCCAATGTAGGCACATTTATGGATACGTCAGTAGATGCCAACGGGGATTATGTAATTGTAGGGGGTGTAAATAACCATACATCTGGTGGGGCAGTCATGGCAGTAAAGGCTTTAGCTGTGTTCCAAAAATGGTCAATGTTTGCGCGGTTTGTAGTTAAAAATGTAGATGCAAATTCAACAGGATTAGCGGTTGGTACTACATACGGCCATATGCAATTACATACATCTACTAATGTAGATAGCGGCGGTAGAATTTCATTTTGGTCTAACCAATTCCATCAAACCTTATCATCATTAGCAATACCAATTGCCGAAAATGATACAGTATCAATACAAATAACTTTTGATGGCTACAACGTTACGGGTAAGGCCGCTAACTATACTCAAGATACCATGATAACACTTGAGTATTCTTATATTAATGGGGGTGATTTAGCGGCGGCAACGGTTACACCTACGTATGCATTATACTCTCTCGGTTCTTCTAACGATATTGTCATTGATAGCTTATCGGTTTTAGTAAATGAAATAAAGAACGCGGATTTATTTGTCATGGGGGACAGTAAAATTTGGCGTTACGATGCTAATAGTGTAACGAATTGCTTTACATACCGATTGCTTGAGCATTTCCCTTATTCGGGGTCTTCTGGTTTGTCGGGGTTATCTCTTGCAAGGTTTACAGCGTCTTCAATAAATGGGGTAACAATTAGCAGCGGTTTAGATGAATTGATTAGGCTTAAGCCGAAGCAGCTAATATTTGAATTGTACAGCAATACGCTACGGGCTACGAGTGATACAACAACATTTTGGACTGATTATAGCGCGATAATAAACAGGTTTCAAGATTCAGGAATTATAACATACAATTTGCCATTACATGAAACAATTGCAGGAATGAACGCGTGGAAAGAGGAATTTTTCTTACGTAAGCTATACCAAAACTACCCTGATTATATTTTTGATGGTATAGATGCATTGTTAGATTGTGGTAATTGTATAGACGCAGCGGGAATACACCCAAACCAAAGAGGTAACGATATTATATACGACCTTATTTATTATTCAGGTAAGCTAAAAAATATAAATTACCCTCCTAATCAAACATGGGTTACAGGTAATTATTGGACATTGTTTGGCAAAATCCCTTACAGCCAATATGACGGTGCTTTTACAACGGCTACGGATTTTAATGCACCATCTTTTACAATTGCACAGGTAGGGCACAATAAAAGAGATACTATTGAATTACCAAAGCTATCTACTAATATACATGATACCTTAGTATTGTTTGAACAATTAGCAGACACATCGGCGGCTATACGGGCTGCAATCCCATCAATTTCAGGTCTTGTCCCATCATCTAGGACTATTACCGCTACATCGCCTATACAAATAGACGGCACTACCAGTGCTGATTTATCCGCGAACAGGACAATATCGGTACTACCAGCAGGTGCAGCACAATCAGGCGTAGTAACAACAGGAAGCCAAACATTAGCAGGACAAAAAACATTTTCAGCTACACCGATATTTAGCACCATGACCGCGGGTAGTTTGCTGTACGCAGGTACAAGCGGCATTCTATCACAAAATAACTCAAACCTGTTTTGGAATAACAGTACCTTATCTTTTGGTATAGGTACAAGCAGCCCGAATTTGGCGGGTTGGGGAGTTGCTCAAACTATGCTAAGCACTGGCAACGTAGGGTTAGAAGCTGTAAGAACAACAGGAACAACAGTAAGCGGTACTAATATATTTTCATTCCGTGCTTATTCAGGTAATTCAACATCTAACACAGCCGCACAATTAGCATTTGATGTAATGGGTACAAGCCAGAACAGTGGACGCGTTAGGATGAGCGTATGGAACGCAGGTAGTGTAGCGAATGCCTTTTACATCAACAACACATCAAACGTACTATTAAATAGTACGGGTACGGATGATAATACAAATAAACTGCAAGTTTCAGGCAGTGCAATAACCACGCAATATAGATTGTCAGCACTTAATACACCGCCTGCAAATGCAACAGATACGGGGACGACAGGGGAAATAAGATTTGGTACAGACGGGTATTTATATGTATGCACCGCTACAAATACTTGGATTCGCGTACAGTTAGCTACGTGGTAAATTAAAAAAGGTGGCAAGACTACCACCTTAAATCTAAATTAACAAAATCAGCACAAATGTAATAATTTATTTGAAATGGCAACAACAATCTCAATAAAGCATAAGCCGCCAAAGATGGTAAGCAATATTACCGCTATTCTAGCCCTTTTAATGGGTTCACGGGCGATTTTGATAGATAGCCTGCCAATTGATAATGAGCAGCTTATTGAGGCTCTTAGCGGCTGGTTTGAGTATATTTTGAACACAGCAGGTATAATTATGGGTATCGCATCAATTTTACTGGGTGTAGAACCTGAAAAACCCGATACTGATAACCCGTGATACTAAAACTACGCATACTATACAAGATATTCTATTACCAGCAAGTGCAGTTTGTAATGAGTGAGCGCGGACGCTACCACATGGGAAAGATTATTAATGATTTCATAAACCTTTTAAAATAAAACAAACAAAATGGCAAACAAATACTTTCCTACGACCTATGATAATGACACTATACTAAGGATTGACAATACACAGGTAAACGAAACTGTTTATTCTTTTGTATCAAATAATCCTGAATACCAAATAGTTAACGGCGGTGAAAATTATGAAGATATTGAAACAGGCGAAGCCGTATCTGAAATAGAATTTTTAAATTCAGGTGTAGTTGAGGCTTGCCCGTTAGCGGGTGGACTTCACGCTCCCCAACGTCCTAAATAATGAACTACAGGGTTATAGCATTTATTATATTTTATTTAGCCTATGCACCTATGGGCTTTATCCCTTTCATATACGAATCGGACTATAATACATTTGTAGCTAATCAATCATTTTGGGTACTTATTTCTATTACAATCAGGGTATTAGTATCTAATAGCCAAATGAAAATAATATCAGAAGCGTTGATTGCCCTTAATGCTTTTGAATTACTAGATGAAATTTTAGGGTTAAATTACTATCTACCAAAGAACGCCAACGCCAATTTTAATAAACTACTGCTTGATTCTCTCGTTGTTGGTACAATAACCATATTCACTTTTTTTAGACTGGTCAAGCAATGGAAGAAAAAAACGTATTCATAGCCTTTTTCTTAAAGTTTTGGGCATACTTATTTTATATCATGATAGGGATAGTGGCTAAATTCTCATTCGACTTGATTAGAGGTAAGAAAATATCGCTCATGCAAGCTGTAGGGATTACAGGACTATCTGTATTTGTGGGCTTCTTAGCTTCATTATGGAGCATAAAACACAACCCAGATAATGCGGGTATAATAGTACCTATTGCCACACTGGCAGCAGATAAAATAGTTACTTCTATAATGGCGTTAAATTGGGGTAAAATAACATCACAATGGCTAGGGTGGTGGGTGGATTTTTTTAAGAATAAAGAATAAAAAAGCCTCAAATGAATGAGGCTTTTCGTATATTTGTAGTGTCTAAAAACAAATATATGAACGAAGATAAAGAAATTTGGCTTCCTGTCAAAGGATTTGAGGGTAAATATGAAATAAGCAACCTTGCCCGAGTAAAATCATTAATAAGAAAAGATAGATTAATTAAAATAGGGCTTACCAAAAGTAAGTCAGAATTGCCGTATAATGTTGTACAACTAGCGCTTGACAATAAAACAAAATGCATGAGGTTGCATAGGGTTGTCGCTATGGCATTCGTCCCCAATCCTGAAAACAAACCATTTGTAAATCATAAAGATGGCAATAGATATAACAATCTGCCTGAAAATTTAGAATGGGTTACTCATCAAGAAAATGTAATTCATGCCTATGCTACAGGCTTAACGCCACGCGGTAAACGTGGTAAACAAAAGAACCCCCGAAAAAATAAACTCTACCCCATTGATTACAGGCCAATAGGCAAATAAAAAACCCAAGTTACGGGGCTTAGTGTTAGTTAATTCTCCAATAATCGAATTTGCCATACCTATCATCGAAGTTTATATCCTCATTCATAATAGATTCTAGTATTTCGCCAGAAGTCGGCTCATGGTCAAAATCTTGATGATATACATAATCATCTTCAAGTTCTCTTTTTACTGTAATGCAGTAAGACATAATCTATTCTATTTAAAGGTTATCCGAGTAGTTTGCGTAGTAATTCTTGTTTACTTCTTTGGCTTTCTGCAAACGCCCCCATGTGAAAGGCTATATATGCTAATTCGTTTGCATTGTTTAGAATCTTTGAAGCCTCTGCGATTGCATCAGGGTAAGTATTTGAAGCCTCATGGGATTTATCCATCAAATCATCAAGTTCCTGTTCCCTTTCTTTTGTGATGCCTAATGCTGAGGCGAATGTATCACCAATTGCCTCCTGTGTAGTTACTATTACTTCTTTTTTCATTTCCTTATATTTAATGTGAATAATCGGTTATTTGAATTCTACCATCCTTCCATTGGGAACTCTAAATATACTTGTACTTGTTGGCGTATCTCGTTGGTTATTTTATTTGTTCTATCTGTGTTAGTGCTTACTCTGCCAAACCAACGCCACCCATTAGACACAGCTTTATTCCCTGTGTGGAACGTGTCGCAATCAAAGTAATATAAAGTCCTGTCTTGCGCCTTTTCATGCTTTAATTCGCCAGATTCTATCAATTTACAAACTTCTTCATGCCAGTGTCTATAAATTAAATCCCCATCATCTATTTTAGGCATTGTACATTTACCTATTGCAAATTCAGTAGGACAAATATCAGCGTTTACTAACCCTAAAATATGCTTTGACTTATATCGTGGGTTATCATAATCAGGTTGCCCGGCTGTAATAAAATGTTGTCCTGTTGGTATTTCAGGGCGCGGTACATCATCGTGATGCCAACCCGGTATTGCTGGATACCAACCCGGCATTAACATATGTACACGGCTATCAAATACGCAAGGGTAACTAATAAATTCTTTTGGTAAGTGGTCTATAAATGATTTAGTAATACTTCCACCATGTGAATACGCAAAATCTAAAGATGCGTTAAAAAACATAGGTTCAGTTTTTATCTGTTCATTGCTAATGTTCATGGCAAATTTGCCTGATTCGCAAAAAGAAGAATTAAATGTTTTTGGGGAGTTCATCTTTTATTTATTTACAGTGTGAATAATCGTATCTCCAACGTTGAAGTAGTAAACCTGTATTCCTGAATCTGATAGCGCATGACATAAGCTGTCGTAGGTATCACAGAACAGTTTGCCCGAGTCATCAGCCAATGTAGTATTTATTTCAAGTACGGACTTCTCCGTATCATCAAAATAAAACGGGTCGTTGTAGCCTACGGGTGTGTGTGGTCTTTTACTTATTATTGCTGAAAATACCCCTATTAAAAAGCATAGTCCTGCAAACAATATAATTCTTCCTGTGTTTGTCATGTGTATTGTTTTATGTGTTCTTGAATGATATTATTTTGATTGGCGTAATAGTTCCATCTGAATTTGAAGCCCAATTATTAAGCTTCCATGTAGTAAAAGAATTAACATTAGGTATGTAATCAAAAGGCACAATAGAAACTATTAACCCGTTAAGCTTCGTGAGTTTTTGCATGTGTTTTATATGCTTGTGTATATCTGTTTCATTGCCAAAGGGTGGGTTGGCAATTACTTTATCAAATTTACGTGCAGGGTAAAATTTCAGAAAATCCCCTATATGTACACTATGACATACGGAAAGTAATGGCAATTCGTAACATTGGTTAAGCTCAACCGCCCAACAATAAGCCTTAGGGTAATCGGAATGTAATACCTCACAAATATTGCCACATCCCGCGCTCGGCTCTAATACCCACTCCCCGTGTTGAATATCTGCTATAGCAAGTAAACGATGGGCTACTTCTTTAGGTGTAAAGAACTTTTCGTAATTTCTCATATCTACAAGTTTATTTGGAGTTAATCGTTATCGTTAATTTCATCAACAGAGTACGAAACGCATGTCGTACACATATCAATGTATGTTTCCTTTTCTTTTACAGTCAGGACGGTGTTACATTCGCAGCAGCGTTCTTTATCGCGCCTTTTGTCGTCGAGGTTGGGCATGTTATGAGTTTTTAATTTGTTTAATAGCTATGCCGGCGTCGAAAAGATTAACACCCTTATACGGGATGTGGTACGATTTGGAGCGTAGGTAGTCGGCAACATTATAAGGAAGTATATCCATATCTATGGCGGAGTTTAACGAATCCAAAAAAGTTTGTTTTTGAGCACCCGTGGGGACAAAATCATTTTCGATTTCATTACCAGCAAGAATGGAAACTTTAGTTGCATCTTCATCAGATATTTCCGACAATTCTTTGAGGATGAGTTTGTAGTAATAGCTACCCGACCCGTTTGAGATGCCGTGAAAATTTTCACTATCTAGGACAATGGTGTCATCTTCATATGTTTTATGGGTTTGTCTATAAAACCTTCGGCATTTCGCGCCCAAATAAAGTGCAAACACGCGTGCTTTATCATTCTTTGTTAGTTCCATGTTATTTTAGTTGTTTGGTTGAATGTTTTTATAGTTGTTATCAATCCATTCATTTAGCATTTCACCTGAAATATTAAATATATGCCCTCTGATTATCTTATCATTCACCCCCGCATCTTCACAAATGTTCTCAAATTCAGAATAATTCATTTTAGATGACACACCCATATTATCCATGTATATTTGTTTCCTTTTGTAAAGAATATCGTTAATAAGTTTGGGGTATTGAACGCGAACACGCGCCTTACTCCCCTCATAACCTACGGCTATTGTTGCATTGCCGTAATCATCAATAATCTTGTTTGCCATATCAGTTGTTTTGGTTAGTTAAGATTTTAGTTTCTTTTTTAATTGGGTTATAGCTTCCCTAAATATTCCGTCTTGCCTTACGTACTCATCAAAGAATGCCGTTAATTCGTGTTCTTCAATAGGCGGCTTATTACTATCATATTCGCCACGAGCTAAACGCCTGAACCTATCATACGCCGTCTTGTTATTACCTTTCCGTTTGTCCTTGAAAACGGTATCAATAATCTTCTTTGTGTTCAAAAAATCAAATGCTGTCATAATTTATATTTAAACGTTGATGCCATACTTTTTATACCTGTCAGATATAAGTCCAAATTATGTTTAACAAAAATCTTTGCAGGGACCGTGATAACAGGGAACGCCCTAATATAGGTCCAATTGCATTTCAACTTAAGTCTTAAAAGAAAATCAATTGCCGATTCCCTATGTTCAAAACTTTCAAAATAGATTTTTGTTTTACGCTCAATTGTTTTCATGATTGTACCAATTTAGCGTTATACTCTCCATCTTCTCTTGGGGACATAATATCCTCTATTATCTTAACCCTGTCTTTCATACCATTGGACATATAAAAGTCTTTAAGCCTTGTAATTTGATGCTTAAGAGCTATCGTAGGCTCCATGCAAGACGCACACCTTAAAATAGCCTGTACGATATACCAATTGTCTTCTACTTTCATTTTATTTACTTTTTAATTAAAATATCATTTCGGTTGCCCATTCAAAAATATCAACTTCAACAGGAGACTGCCCGTTATCACTCTCTATGCCAAAATGCCTTGCAGCATCTTCGCCCATATATGTGTAGTCAATATTGCCACAATCATCTTTGTAAGTTTCCTTACCTGCATTGATTTGGCTTGTCCAATAATTCATAACTGATGTGCGTGTTATCGTCTTCATGAAGTAAATGTATAAAACCTTTCCGAAATAAAAAAATTTATTTTCTAAAAAAAATATTTGGTAGTTTGAAAAACTATTTATTACTTTGTTCCATCGTTAACACTAAAACACTTTTATGACAACACTAAGCGAAACACTCGAATTATTAGAAAAGCAGGAAGCAGTAACTAAATCCGCTATTTCGGGTCTATCTGATATTTTAGACATTGTATTAAGCTCACCACGTACAGAAGAAATGAGAAAGATACATGTACGTATAACAAAGGCATTGCGTGAAATTGAAGACGCTACAAAAGACGAAGACGGCGAACCATACGAACAATGTAAAACAACAGACCTCCGTCAAGGCGAGTTCGGATGTTAATTTTAAAAACAGTAAAAAAAATTTATGACAACACATAATTTTAAAGCAGGAGATAAAATATATAAAGTTTATAGAGGTGAGGTTGATTCTGTTCTTGTAATTGATAAAGTAACCCCTACGCTTCTTATTATAGGTCATGAGAGATTTAAGGTAGATAACAATGGCTATATATCTAAGTTTGGTGGCTCAAGCGATTATGGTATGTTTTCATATAAAATAGAAACACCTGAATTATTGCGTTCTGCTAAAAGGGTAGATGCATTGAAATTTGTTAAGAGCAGAAACATTGATTACTATGATACAGATAGCATTTTAGCAATTCAGGAAATAATTAAAAACGCTAAACCACATAGATAACACTAACAACAATCTAAACCAATAAAATAATATGAAGAAAATATTCACGCCACAAAGCATCTTTGATAATAAAGGGTGTTATTCAAAAGAACAAGTTGAAAAACTTAGCTTTATAGCTCAACCTGAAATAACTATTCAGAATATTGCCAATTCAGAAATACCATTAAAAGATAAATTTTGGTTTGTAAGAAATAAATGCGAGTTGACTTTAAATCAAAAACGTTTACTTGCAATCGGCTGCGCTAAGGCCGTATTGAGTATTTATGAAAATAAATACCCTAATGACAACAGGGATAGAACTGGCACATAAAGACGGTTATCAAAGTTGGATTACCGAAGAAAACAAGGAAGCCTACTGGCAACAATTCAAAAACCAACACAATCTGTAATCATGTTCAAACCACTTTTACACCCTCGATTTATAGAGAGCATTGTGATACTTTGCTTATTTGGGGTCGTATATGTAATAACACGTAACATTCATTTTATTAGTTCTGTATGTTATCTAAGATGACTAACTGGCAGAACATAGGATGTTGGGCTATTGCTTTAATTAACGCCTTATTGGCGATTGTAATAATATTGTTAACATGCAAGACATATTAAAATTCCTGCTTAGCAGTTCAATAATATTTTTCACCCTGCTATACGGGTACTACTTTTTAGATAACGCTTTAAATCATAAAAAATGCAAACAAAGGAAGAAATACTGAAACAACACTATAAAGGCGATTTAGCTATACCTAAATCCATTTACAAAGCTATGGAGCATTACGCGATTGAAAAGCAGATTGAAGTGTTGAAATTTGTAAACATGGGAGAAGCTACCAACATAGTAAGAGAAGCATTAACCAAACAACTAACCGAGCTAAAAAGTAAAGGATGAGATATTTTATAGTGTTTTATCAGGCATTATTTGAACCTAAAGGATGGGATAAAGGTAATTTTGATTTAATGCAAGAAACATATACCCTAATAGAAAGAAATGCAAGAAATTAGGAGCAAAATATGCAAGGACGACAGAAAATTTTGTTTAATAACAAACATCATTGAACTATCTGAACAGGATTATAAAGACTGGATTAACTAACAACCAATAATATGATTTACCTATTAACATCGGCAGTTCTGGCATTAGTACTTTATGCCGCGCTATACATTATCGTAAAATTAACTAACAACTAAAACAACAAATATGAGTAATGAAATTGTAAAACTCCCTACTTACGAAGAATTAATACAAGAAGAAAATAAAGGCGTTGTAAAGGCTACTGACAAGCTTAATTTTCTACTAAGTAAAGAGCCGCCAAAGGATTGGGTTAAAACAAATAAATTCGCCAATAACAGCCTTTATTTGCCAATTGATAAGGTAGAGTATATGCTAACAAGCATCTTCCAGCAATGGCGAGTTGAAGTAATAGATTACAAGCAGTTATTTAATGCCGTATCATGCCATATAAGATTGCATTATCTTAATCCTGTCACGCGTGAATGGAATTTCCACGATGGTGTTGGCGCAATGCAAATACAAACAAAACAAGGTGCAAGCCCTGCGGAATTAGACCAGATAAACAATAACGCTGTGATGATGGCTTTACCCGCCGCTAAATCCTACGCTATTAAAGACGCAGCCGACCACTTAGGAAAAGTTTTTGGCAGGGATTTAAACCGTAAAGATACAATGGCATTTACACCCGCTTATGATAGCGAATTGAGGGAAACGATTATTGAGGACAAAAAAGCAAGATTTGCAGCAGCAGCACAAAATAATAATAATGGAACAGCAGCAAGTTAATTCACGTTTAGGATATTTCACATCCTCTGAAATAGGCAAACTATTAAAATCAGGACGCAGTAAAGATAAGATTTTCGGTGACGGCGCAATGACCTACATCTACGAAAAGTGCGCAGAAATTTTGACAGGTGAGCGCAAAATGCAGGTATCTGCATTTGCAACCGAATGGGGTACTAATCAGGAAAAGTTAGCTTTTGATACATGGCGTAAAACTTATAACGGCGAAGCAATTTATTACGGAGGCGGCAACTTTAAATTTTTTACGCACCCTGAAATAGCTGTAAGCGGCGGTAGCCCCGATGGCTTAACAGATGTTGAAGTCCTAGAGTTTAAAGCCCCCTTTGTTTCTTCAAACCACATCGAGGCATTGTTAGGCGTAAAATCAGATAACCACAACGAATGGTTGAAGCAATACAACGATTTATACTATGCGCAAGTGCAATGGAACATGGAATGTTGCGGTAAAGATAAAGCCCTGTTTGTTTCATTTGACCCGCGCATGGATATGAGTAAATGCTTAGCCGTGTTTAACATCTCAAAAGACGTTGAACTAATTGCAGAGATAAAAAAACGTGTTTATTTAGCCATTGACATTGTAAATAGCATTGTACAAGATAGTTAGTGTTGTACCTATAACCCTATTTTTAAAGATAAGAAGCAATACTGGCGCGGGTTTAGATAAAATAGTGAAAATAATTTGAGAAAATGTTTGTTTATTATAAACAAGTTTATATCTTTGTTCTAACAAAAACATTATAGCAATGAATACAATAAAAGAAATAACAGCTTTCAGAAATCAAGCTATTGCCGAAATTAAAGAGTTTATTAGCTCGCCTTCTTCATGTATTAAAGAAGATGATTTTGAATTTTACAGAAATCACGATGGTATTACAGTTAGCCCTAAAAATAGGAATTGGGTATCTATTGAGGAAATAGAATTAATTAAGACGTTTTGTGAAGTGACTAGGAATTTTAGATTTTCTATATATTCATTTAGCACTACAAAAAACAATATACCATACCAAAGGATAGGTTTTTCAATTGAAGTATTCGCTTAAAATAGCTATAATGCGGGGAAAGTCTTGATTGATGAGTACCCGCTTAAAGATACGTTCAAGGCAGATGGATAGCCACAGACCAGTCGAAGCGCAAGCGAAGGGGCAGGCGTACAATGAGAGTGCGAAACTTTAGAGTAGTTTGGGTATCTCAATACTCCCATTCTTGCTAACGTCGGTCAGGCGTGACAGCTCGGAGAGACGGCATTTTAAATTTAAAATATGAATAATAAAAAAGTAGGCAGACCAGAAGTAAAAGAAAAACGAGTTTCTAAGACATTGGGCATATTGCCATCCAAACACAAAAAAATAGTAAAAATTTATGGCTCTTTAACAAAGTTTGCAGATGCCATGATTATAAAAGAAAACATTTAACTCAACCTAAAAGCAAAAAGTTATGAAAGAGAGCACATACGAATCCCCCGCCACGTTCGCAGACACAGAATTGAGTAAAACGATTTTTAACACTAAACTTAGTTAAGATGAAATCCAAAAAAGGATTAAACCAAATACCAAAATTACATCTTGCTTGTAGTAAAGATACTTTAACACCTGCAATGTGTTGCGTTTATATATCAAACGGCATTGCTACGGCTACCAATGCGCATATAATGATACAAATGCACCTTAAAGAAGAAAGCACACTTACAGATGAAGATGTAAAGTTATTAAACGGTAAGATGATTCATTACAGCATGTGGTCACAAATGGTTAATGCCGATTTATTAAAAGTTGAGGAAGATGGGGTGTTATTAACAAAAGGGGCGTTAAAGTACAAGGTATATTTCGATAACCTAGCAATAAAGCCACTACCTTTCGATACGATAAAAAAGGATTTGATAGAAAAAGGCATTTCAGATATCAACCAAATATGCCTGAACGCTAACTTAATGAAAATAGCACAAGATGTATTAAAGTCTGATAATCTTAAAATAAACTTCTATGGAGAGGGCAAAAAAGGTATTATAGCTTATCAATATAAAAGTAGAAAAGCCTATGCGATTATAATGCCTTGCATGGTTGAAAAGGAAACATACGACCTAAGTATATTTTAACCCCATGAGCAACCACGAAATAATAGAAACGGTATGAACTACCAATACATAGAAACTGCATTGACTTTCGCGGCTGAATTTTACGCCGTTGAATGGAAAAAGGTAGCACAAAATAATAACACACAAAGAGATGTTAGTAGGGCACGACATTTAGCAGTTTATACTCTTACTAATTACTTATCTAAGCAATGCGTTTCCGATGTTTTAGGTCTATCAATTAGAGGAATTAACGGCATGCGTTTCTATTCAGGGTATAAAATGACAAATGATAAAGAGTTTCGCGATGCAGTAGCAGAACTTTCAAAACTACTCGACAAAATACAATCACAAAAATTAACACTAACCCACAACAACGCAGCTTAAATGGACTATAACACATTCTTAGAGAAGAAAAAAACTACACTTGCCAATTCAGGTTTTACAGTATCGCGTCAAATGGTTAGCCCTGTATTATTTGATTTCCAGCGTTTTTGCGTACTTGAAGCACTAAAAAAGGGAAGATATGCACTATTTGAAGATTGCGGGCTAGGTAAAAGTTTTCAGCAAATAGAATGGGCAAGACTTGTAAGTGAATACACAAAGAAGCCTGTTTTAATTCTTGCACCATTAGCGGTAGTTGGGCAAACAGTAGAAATAGCAAAGGAACATTTTAATATTGTTGTTTCAGAAACATTTGATGGCTCAATACATATTGCTAACTATGAGCAATTAGATAATATTGATTGTAGCATTTATTCAGGCGTTGTCCTTGATGAAAGCAGTATATTGAAAAACTATGAAGGTGCATATCGTAACCTTATTATAGACACTTTTAAAGATACTCCATATAAGTTAGCTTGCACCGCTACGCCGTCACCTAATGACCCTATGGAATTAGGGAACCATGCCGAATTTCTAAACGTAATGAGCCGTAATGAAATGCTTGCTATGTTCTTTGTGCATGATGGTGGGGAAACTGCAAAATGGCGTATAAAAGGACATGCAGTTAAAACGTTCTGGCAGTGGGTAAGCACATGGGCTGTAATGGTTCATAAACCGTCCGATATTGGGTTTTCAAATGATGGATATGATTTACCCTCATTAAACTATATTGAGCGTAAAATTGAAACCTCACATCGAGAAAACGGGAAGCTATTTAATGATGTTGCCGTGTCAGCTACTAATTTTAATCAGGAATTACGATTATCTAAAATAGAAAGACTTTCACAGGTTGCCGACATTGTAAATAATAGCACTGAAAGTTTTATCATTTGGATAAAGCAAAATGAAGAAGCGGCGGAACTTAAAAAGCTAATCCCCGAAGCAATAGAGGTGAGCGGGTCTGATAGTAACGAATATAAAAAGGAAATGCTTTTAGGGTTTGGTCATGATAAATTCCGTGTACTAATTACTAAAACCAAGATAGCTTCATTTGGGTTAAACTACCAAAACTGCCATAATCAAATATATGCCTCATTAGATTTTAGCTTTGAGCAGTTGTATCAAGGTATCAGGCGTAGCTATCGTTTTGGTCAAAAACAAGCAGTTAATATATGGCTAATAACAACCGATACCATGAGCAATGTAATTGAAAGTATCAAACGTAAACAAAAACAATTCAACGAAATGCAAACACAAATGCAAGATGCCATGAATGAGGCATTTAAAACTAAGGAAGCTAAAGAGCATCGTACAGTCAAAAATGTAATAAACCAAAATTATGAAATATACCATACAGACTGCGTTAAAGGTATTCGTTCACTTCCTGATGAAAGTATAGGGTTTTCTATTTTTAGCCCCCCATTTGCGGAACTATACACTTATAGCGACCATTTAGAGGACATGGGTAACAGCAAGGATTATAAAGAGTTCCTTATGCACTTTAATTTTTTAGTAAAGGAATTATACCGTGTTTTGTGGTCTGGGCGGAATGTTGCGGTTCATTGCATGGACTTACCAATACAGAAAGGGAAAGAAGGATATATTGGGCTTCGTGATTTTTCAGGAATGATAATACAGGCGTTTCAGGAAGCAGGATTTATATATCATAGCCGTGTAACAATATGGAAAAATCCAGTTACGGAAATGCAGCGTACTAAGGCTTTAGGATTACTACACAAACAGATAAAGAAAGACGCATCAATGTCCCGCGTAGGTATACCTGATTATCTTTTGGTTTTCCGTAAAGATGGTGAGCATCTACACCCAGTAATACATCAAGATAAAGACCATAACCAATCTAATTATTTACCAGTTGATTTATGGCAGAAATACGCATCGCCTATATGGTATGATATTGATTATGGCGACACGCTTAATTTTAAATCTGGACGTGATGATAAAGACGAAAAACACATATGCCCTTTGCAGTTGCCTACCATTGAGCGCAGCTTACATTTATGGAGCAATGAGGGCGATACGGTGTTAACGCCATTTTTAGGCATAGGCAGCGAAGTTTATCAGGCCGTTAAAATGAATAGAAAAGGGATAGGTTTTGAACTTAAAGAAAGCTATTTTAATCTTGCCGCTCAGAATATAAAAGAAATGCTAATTGAGAAACAAAACACGATAACACTTTTTTAAACCAACAAAATGATAATAGCATGAGCTTAGAAGTAACAGGACAATTAATAGCAAAATACGATACGCAGGTAGTGTCGGACAAGTTCAAAAAACGTGAATTTGTTATTGAAATTTCAGATGAAGTAAACGGCAAGGTTTACAACAATCCTGCAAAGTTTCAGCTAACACAGGCAAAATGTGATATACTCGATAAGTATAACATTATGGACTATGTAAAAGTGTCTTTCAACATTAAGGGGAATCAGTGGGAGAAAGACGGCAAAGTAAACTTTATCACTAATCTTGAATGTTGGAGGCTAGAAACAGTATCAGGACACAATCAGCCGCCAGTACACCACCACGCGCCTAACATGCAGAATAGTACCGCAGTAGATGATTCGCAATTACCTTTCTAAAACAATCATTAACACCAAAAACATAATTATGAAATACGAATTTAAAGGGACAAAAGGAACATGGTTGGTAGCCCAAACACCTAAGGGTAAATTAAAAATAGTAGACGTAAATAGTTTTTCTATTGCCACAATGAATTATGAAAACTTGTGTAAACAAGATGCCAACCTAATTTCCGCCGCTCCTGATTTGCTTAATGCTTGTATATCTCTCATTAATTTATTGGAATCAATGGAGAATGAGGATGATATTCAAATATACGATGATGATAAAGAGGTAATAGATGTAGCTCGTGGCGCCATTCACAAAGCACTAAACATTCAGTAACATGACACAGAAGCAACAGATTCTAAACCATTTGAGAAAAGGTAAAAGCATAACCAGCTTGCAAGCTATCAACATGTGGACTATTACACGGCTAGCGGCGGTTATATTCGATTGTAAATCTGACCTCAACACCAACGAATACATAGAGAGCAAGCCCGTAACACGTAACGGCAAGACGTTTGCATGTTACACACTAAAAAAGTTTCAATAACCCTTGTTTATGTCGGAATAGTTTTGTAGTTTAGTATATCCGTTGTATGTTTGTGTGGAAGCGAACATTCAACTAGTTAGTTAACGCTAACCAAAGCCCCCGATACTTCCACTAAGGGGGCTTTATTATTTTACTCATTTAATGGTACAGTTTGAAAATGCAGTTAAATTTTTTAATAAGGTTATCTTAACCGAATTAAATAGGAAAGCATACTGTTTTGTTGCTGGTGGTTGTGTTAGAGATTATTTCTCTATCGCCCGTATATCTTCCGATATTGATATTTATTTCACATCAGAAATTGATTTTAAAGTAGTAAAAGACTATTTACTAAACCACACTTTAGAAACATATGTTGAAGATGGCAACACAATATCAAATCCTAAAGAAAAAGCAACACTTATTTTTGAGAATAACAACGCTACCCGTATAAAATATAAAGGCAGGATTTACGATTTAGTAAGCAGCCTATATGAACAACCTAAAGAATGCATATCTAAGTTTGATTTTACTGTTTCTTGTGCGGCTGTTGACCCTAAGCAGGTATATGTACATGACGCATTCTTTATAGACCTTTCTAAAAGACAATTAATGATAAATGCACTCCCATTCCCTTTATCTACAATGTGGCGTACTCAAAAGTATATTAAGAAAGGTTATACTATTTGTAAGGGTGAAACATTAAAATTGGCGAAAGCAATATCTAAACTAAACCTTAATGAAGAAGGTGAAAATGTTGCTGTTGAAATATTGGACAGCAACATGTCAGAGGATAGTTTGAATTTCATAGGATTTGATTAAATAACCCAAATTTACCAGATGCTTTTATCAGAACCAACTGAAAATTATAAATCAGGCTACATAAAACTGTTCCGTTCATTCAAAAACCATTGGATTTGGGAAAAGGGCAGAAAGCGTACAAAAACAGAGGCTTTTTTAGACCTTTTACTTATGGCCTCACATTCAGGAAGTAAAGAGCCCATTGGTTTTGACCTTATACATATTAATAAAGGTCAAATATTAACGAGTCAGGATAAGCTGTGTAAGTCATGGTTATGGGATAGAGGCGCAGTAAGGAGTTTTCTAAAAATGTTAGAGAAAGACGGAATTTTGAGCCAACAGGCCACCAGCAAATACACCGTTATAACTATCTGTAATTATGCAAGTTATCAAGACTTGCAACCATCAAAAAAACAAAATCAAGCCAACAGAACACCAACAACACAACAACAAGACAACACATACAATAATGTTAAAGTAATTAAAGAAGGTAAAATAAAAGAATTGTTAGCGCAATCAGCAGATTTCTTGGATAAGTATGGGAAATCAATGATAGATAATTTTATGAATTATTGGACAGAGTCGGACGGTAAGGGTAAGATGAGATTTGAGGGGGAGAAGTATTTTGAGGTTGGGAAAAGGTTGGCTACATGGTACAGGAATGAAAACAAAAAAGTAAAGAATTCAATCACTTCATCTGACACAAAAAAAGTAGTTATATGATACCAGCAGAAACCATATCAGAAATAAAAAATAAAATAAACATAGTTGAGTTAATAGGTGGTTATGTAAAATTGAAAAAGAACGGCGTTAATTACGTAGGCTCTTGTCCTTTTCATAATGAAAAAACACCATCATTTACTGTTACTAATGGCAGCAAGTCTATGTTTAAATGTTTTGGTTGTGGTTCTGGAGGTGATGCAATACATTTTATTCAATTACATGAAAAGATATCTTATCCAGATGCTTTAAAATTATTAGCTAAAAAATATTATATAGACATACCAGAAGATATACCCAAAAGGGAGATAAAAAAGCCAAAGCCAACATTGAAAAAGGAAATACCGCGTTTAATTAAATGGTTTAATGATAGAGGGATAACAGAACAAACTGTAAGCCATTTTGGGATAAACTTTACGACTGAATGGATGCCTAAAGCTAATGCCGAAACCGATACTATATGCTTTAACTATTTCAGGAATGAAGAATTGATAAATATAAAATATAGGGCGGCAAATAAAGATTTTAAGCTAAGTAAAGATGCAGAATTGATTTTTTATAACCTCAATAGCATACAGGATAAGGATTACGTTATTATCACGGAGGGTGAAATTGATTGCTTAACAGTTAGCCAGTGTTTAAATTATTTACAGCCTGTCATATCTGTACCAAACGGAGCGAGTGTAGGGACACAGAGATTAGAATATTTGGATAATTGTATAGAATATTTTAGCAAAATAAATCAGGTTATTTTATTTACGGATAATGATACGGCGGGCAAACAGTTACGTGATGAATTAGCGCGGCGTATAGGATACGAAAAATGCCTAAAGGTTATATACCCTAATGATTGCAAAGATGCCAACGATATATTTATAAAACACGGTAAAGAATCGGTATTAAAGTGTATAGCTGACGCAATAGAATTTCCTGTTGAGGGGATACTTACAATGTCGGATATGTACGATGAAGTAAGGAATTTTTATGATAATGGGTATCCTATGGGTGTAAAGGTTGGGATACCAAACTTTGATGATTATGTTTCTTTCATGGAGGGGCAAATAACAACGGTTACTGGCGTGCCATCAAGCGGTAAAAGTGAGTTTTTAGATTATATCGCTACTAATGCTGCTAAGTGTCATAATTGGAGTTTCGCAATATGCAGCTTTGAAAATCAGCCGTCAAGCCTGCATGTTACGAAGATTATGGAAAAGTTAGTAGGTAAGTCATTTGCTTTTAGATATGATAGAACGCAACGAATTAATGAAGATGAATTTAATGATGCCACTATTTTTATCCATGAGTATTTTAACTTTATAAACATTAACCAAATAGATGTAACACTTGATGGCATCTTGGATAAGATAACAGAGTTAGTAAAGCGTAAAGGGATTAAGGCTGCTATCATAGACCCGTGGAATTACATAGAACACAAAATGGGTAAAGGTCAATCAGAAACACAATATGTTAGTGAGAGCCTTAGCAAGATAAAGGCGTGTGCATTGAAAAACGGAATACATATTTTCTTAGTTGCGCACCCTACTAAACTTAAAAAAGAGAATGGTAAATATGAAGTGCCGACACTTTATAATATTTCAGGCAGCGCGCACTTTTTTAATAAGACTGATAATGGTTTTACCGTTTACCGTGACATGGAAACAAATCAAGTAGATATACATATCCAAAAGGTGAGATATTCGTGGTTAGGTAAAACAGGGCTTGCGTCATTCAGTTACAATCTTGATACAAGACAATACCAACCAGTTTTCTAACGCGCCTTATTCACATAACATTAAATTTAAAACAAGTTAAAAAGTAGATTATGAAACTCCAAACTAAACTAGAAAAATTCCTACGGGATAACATTGCAAGTACAGAATACGAAAGAGGTAATTATGTTGTACACGCAAGATTTTGCGGCAAGCATGCTAGGGGATATTCAAGCAAAGGAAACTTTGACGCAATTAAAAACATGGCAAGAAACCTGATGATATACCATAGCGACATTTCCATACAGAACGAAATAACATACCGTTCTTAACTAACCCCTAACCACAAAAAATTGAAACCATTAACTAACATTTTAACCAAGAGATATGAATTTACTACTTAAGGCATCTGAAATAAAATTAGATTTTTACTTTTTAATAGGCAAGGAAGTAACATTCGCATCTGACTATATTAGTATCGGCGGTATGTTATTACATGCAAAGGGTGAAAAAGCATTCATATCAGATGTTGAATATACAGAAGGTTATTGGAGCAGATTAGGGTTTTGGATAGTACCGAAAATAAGCACTTTCAAAATAAACGGCGTTCCGTCTACATGTTGGTTACCAACTGCATTTGAAGAGTATAACACCAACAACCAACCACAAAAATAAAGTTATGGAAGACATATTAGAGCAGGAACGGTTTAAGCCGATTGAAATAGCACCTGCGATTAAAAACCACCTGATAAGTGTTACCTGTATAAAACAGGATGGCAACCCGATTGTGCTAGACAACTCCAAGCTCCCACTATTCATATCCAAGCTGGCGAAGTTTGCCGATGGGGATGATAGGGCGGTAGTGAAAGAAATTATCGAAATGGCGTATAAATCTGATATGCAAACTATAGACGCTATTGAGGAAATCCTACAAGATTTTATAATCATTAAACGCCCAACAGATGAAACAGGAAAGTAAAAGGGGACATGGACACTACTGGGTAGTATTTGAAGACCGTGAACAAGTAGCATATTATTACGGCGGTGGATGGCAAATAACAGGCTGTTTAGGTTTTTTAAAAGACCAAGACTTTCAAGAAATCGACGAGCGTAAAATTGAACGTACTGAAAATAATTAACCACGTCCTACTAATCCTTATCGGTATATGTAAAATCCACAGGCTGCAATGTGAGAAGTATATGTATAGTAAAAAGGCGCAGTATTATGCCGATGGGATTATTCAGGATATGATAAAAGTAATTTTTAAACGGTAAAAATAAAAAACAATGAAAAGTAAATACAGAATAGGTAAGAAGCAATTTGAGCTTATAGACGCAATGGCTAATGGGTATGTTGTTAGAGTGCTGCACCAATTCAGTAATGGGCAACACCTTATAACTCTCAAACATGAAAATGATGATGAGTTGCCAATGAATGTGAGCTGGGATTTCGTGTCAAAACTTGAAGGAAGAGGTTTTTTTGATATAGAAGAGCAGTCAATGTGTACTGACATAGATATGTATACGTACAGATTGAAACCTGAAATAAAAACTGCTTTCATCGCGGGCGCACAGCTCAATGAGCAGAAGTGGATAAGGGTGGAGGATGTGACATTTGATATGTTGGATTTGAATTTTGGTATAAGCGATGAATTTTTAGTAGTCACAGACATGGGGATGTATGAATTTGCAAGGTTTGATAATGCCTATAAACGTTGGTATTGCAGAAATAATGAACCGATTGATGTTATTAAAATATCGCCCTTACCCGCAAAACCTGAATGATGAAAAAGATAATAACATTTGCACCGATACAAGCACTAATCCCGTAGCGTTTGTATTTGTGTCTAAATACATGGTTCGCAAATATGGGCTAAATGAAGCCATAAAACGGGCGCAAGCCAATAAAAGGGTAAAAGTGTACAGGGTGAACAGAAAACGCCCGTAATGGGCAAATAAAAAGCGTTAAATGAACAAAAATATACGACAACAGGTTTACGATAAATACAACGGGCATTGCGCTTATTGCGGGTGCGAACTTAAAGGTAAATTTCAGGTTGACCATATACAAGCTCATTGGCATAATTACAGTGATTCAACAGCCAATCAGATAGGTTTGGTAAAAGGTAGCCATGAGATAGAAAATCTTAATCCTGCATGTGCAAGATGCAATAAATGGAAAGCTACTTATAGCATTGAGCAGTTTAGGCAAGAAATATCGTTACAGGTTAAAAGGCTGAATGCGTATTCGTCCAATTATCGGATGGCAAAAGATTATAATCTTATATCAGAGAACAATATTGAGGTTAAATTCTACTTTGAACGAGCCGAGCAATAACGCTTTTCATCTACAAAAGATACATAAGGGTATAACGAAACGTTACCCCCTTTGTAATTTAAAATAAAACACATACCTTAGCATTGAACTTCGCGTTAGAACCGAAAAGAAGGTGCAGAGTACAATTTGGGGAATATAAAGGGGCTGACCTTAGACCGCCAGCCATAGCGTAAGCGGTGGCACTAAACACAAATAAGCGGTCGGGAGTGAAACGGACGATTAAATAAAATTCGCAATATACCAACAGGCGGAAACATAACAAAACTTAACTAACTTAGCAGGATGGCGTTACCAAATCCAATAATCATAACATCAAATAAAAGTTAATATGCCTGAATTGAAGTACAGTGAAAGCGATAAATTAGAAGTAATGGTGCTGATTTGTGAACAAATTGCAACATCCAATAAGTCATTGAAGAAAATACTTTCTGATGAAAATCTCCCTTCATATTCAGAGTTTTACAGGTGGCTAAATGAGCCTACAGAAATTGCCGAAAGATTAAGAAACCAATACGCGCGCGCGAAGTCTGACCAGATGGATT
>JACZCW010004034.1_pt1 | contig 49893 bp, 36 predicted proteins | sample 8641861 | NCBI WGS metagenome assembly JACZCW01 (sample SAMN15324607, study PRJNA640507) | soil metagenome | isolation source: intercropping sugarcane | place: China: Luxin town, Laibin City, Guangxi Province | collected 2019-07-25 | depth 10cm m | reverse complement strand
GTCTCAGTAGGCAAACCGATCACTTCGCCGGCAAGCAGCAGTTGGACCGCGCGGGCGATCGCCTCGTTCATGCGGTGCGACTACGCAACTCCTCGATCAGCCAATTGACGTGACGAAGACGCGCGCCCCCACGACTGTGGTCTTTGAGCATCTGGGTCTCGAGCACCGCCACGTGATCCACCAAGTTGGTTTCCAGCGGGCGATCCGCCAAAATCTTGCCGTTGGGCAACACCTGCCGACCCGTGATGCGCATCAAGGACAGCACGCAGATGGATGCCCTGCGCAACAACTCAAACGCCTCGGCGCGGTGAGACTCCGCCACTTGGACCGCAACGATCAGCTTGCCAAAAGTCGGGTCCTTGTTGAGCAACACGTCACCTACTTCAAACCCACAATCAAACCTTACATTCAGCTCATCAATGCCGCGCACCCCTTGTGCTTCTAACTGAGCGCGCACCGCTCGCACGTCAGGCACAGACATCTCGTCAAAAACACCGGCATTGGGAAGAAATAGCCCCAATTTTCCATCACGCGGATCCTTGACGTCGGGCTTGAACGACTCCGCATTGATGCGAAACTCGCGCGCGACATGGGTGCACACGATGTCCTCTTGATCGAAATCAAGGGGCAGCCCTGCCGCTATCCGCAGCTGCAGCTGCACCAGGTTGAGCGCCACAAGCTCCTCTCCACGCCGGATGCGGTGGGCCTCCTCCGTCACTGGGTGCTCCACTTGAATGCGTGTATTCATCTCGAGCAAGTAAAAGTGCCCATCTTTATACATCAGCTCCACGGTGCACGCGCCCACGTATCCGACTGAGTCGGCGATTTGCACGGCGATCGCGCACATCTGCGCTTTGAGCTGCGGATGGGCCTCCAGCAAGCACGGCGGCGCTTCTTCTTGAATTTTTTGTGATGCGCGCTGCTCGGTACAGTCGCGCATACCAAAGTGCAGCGTCTTGCCAAAGCGGTCGCGCAACACTTGAACTTCCAGATGCGTGGTCTGCGGGATGTTTTGTTCGAACATCACACCTTGATCCCAGCCGTTGGCCCGGATCTCGGCGAGGACTTTGGTCACTGCCTGCGGCACCTGGTCAAGGGCCGGGATCACCACCTGGCCACGACCCCCTCCTCCATTGGCGGCCTTGAGTCGTCCAGGAAACTGAAATTTGCCTAGCTCAGCCCCGCGGAAAATGGCTTGAACGATTTTCTCCGGATCCGACTCATCCATCACGATGCCGGGCGTCACGCGCTGTGGATCAATCGCTTCCGCCAATGAGCGAAACTTTCGCTTGTCTCCAGCCCGTTCCACGACGTCTTGCATCGGGCCGATGAACGCGATGCCTTGACGACGAAAGAGCTCAATGGCCGCGGTGTTCTCCGCCAATGGACCGTAGCCCGGGTAGAGAGCCGCGCGCGCCAACTGGGATTCGAAATCATCAGGAAAGGTTTGTTTAAAAAATGTGAGCACCCGCTCAGCGATCTGTACGGGATTGGCGTACGTCTCACGAAACGTCCCCTGCAAGGGAATGCTGAATCCGCCGTGCTCGAGAGCAACTCGCACCTGCAACGCATCTGCGTCGTCCTGAGCACTGAACAGTACGATGGGCACGAGCCCAAGCGCGAGAGCTTCGCGCACGGCACGTGTCCCCATTTCACCTTTGTCCGCCACAATCACATAGCGCAGCTGACCAACCGGGGTCGTGGTCGCAGGAAAGCGGCGCAGATCCTGCGTGAGCAAAAACAATTGATCCAAGAGCGACGGGTGGTCGGTGAGGAGCGCGGGGCCCTCTTTTTTGAGCCTCAAGCGGAGCTGCTCACGTAGCTCGGGAAAGCGGCTCATCAACGCAATGAGTTCGACCGCCACTGCCGAATCCAGATCACTCATGGGTTCACTCAGTTGGCTCAATGAACCGCTGCGCATGACTTGTGCCAGGGGTCCTGCATCTGAGGCGGTGTCGCGAGCAGAGGCGAGGCGCGCGTAGAGCGCGGGGGCTTGCTCAACACAGCCAGCGTCCAACTTGGCCAGCGGTTTCTGCCAAGCAAAGTACCGCAGCCACACAGCACCGTTTTCAAGCAGGTAGCGCAGCGCGATCAGCCGGTGTCCCAGCGCACTCGGGATGGACCTGAGCTCCGGTAGACGTGCACCCGACAGCCCAAGGGCTGTCGCCAAACACTCCGCGCAACTGATGTTCCCCGCGCCTGGACGCACCAACGACTGCATGGCCGCGGTGACGTCAGTCGCTGCTTGACCGTAGTGATCGGGCGGAAAACTGTGAATGGAGGGGGGCGGAGGAACGACCGACGCAGACATGGGGCGGCGGAGTCTAGGTCGATAATCACGCTCCGCAACACTTCGAGGTGGGCTAAACCCGCCCCAATTCCCGCCAAGGACGCGAATTTTAGGGCTTTTCCGCGCCTGGGGCTTCGCCTTCAGCGCTCTGGTGGGCGTTGAATAGACGCTCCAGGAAATCAAGGGCCATGCCGCTCAGCGCAGGCAACCCGGAGATACGACGCTCCAACTCCACAGCACGGTTCTCCACCATGATCAGTCCTAGGGCAGCGGCCCATACTTGGATTGCCAAAAGCCGAGGATCGCCGCGCACCCGAATGCTGCCGTCCTTCTGGCCGCGCGCAACAGCACACGCATAAATGTCGGTGAGAAGATCTGCTTGCTCGCGGTAGGCGATAAACGTGGGGTGATTGTGGTCCACCGAATAGGACGAAGTGAGCCAACCAATGCCGGTCAGAAAGCGTCCCACGTCGTGGAGCGCGTGCTCGACATAGGTCACGACGAGCGCAAAGAACCACTCCTTGCCATTTTTGAAATCCGCGCCCCGCACACGCGTCACTTCTTCGGCGAGGTCGCGCAGAGCGACCGTCGAGATCTCGAGATAGAGTTCGTCCTTACTGTCGAAGTACAGGTACAGTGCGCCCTTGGAAACATCGGCTTCACGCGCCACTTGCTCCATGGTGGCTGCGGCTAAGCCATGCTGATGAAACACCCGCGTAGCTGCTTCGATGATGGCATTACGGCGTTCACTCTTTGTTCGTTCGCGTTTGCGTGCTGCGGACTTGGTCATGGGCGATAGCATGGACTCCGTACACTCTTTCCCCGGTGGTCCACCAGCCCTAGTCATCACTGACCGACCGGTCACACTTTCAGCACTGGTGGAGCACGGGCCTTGCGCGGCAGGTGGACAGCTTCTACGGCGTGGCCCAGATGACTTTGTCTTTCAAAGACCGGGGCACTCTCCTGCTCGGCCAGTGGTTTTTCACGGGCCGTTCGCCCGTAGCGCCTGGAACGATGGGGTCATTAGGGACACTGCCCTTGTTCTTGCTGTGCCGGTACCTGCCTGGTTGGGTCTATTGGCTCGTGACCGCCGCCATCGCCGTCGGGGGCATCGCCATAGGCACGCGCTGCGCCCAGCTCTTGCAAGATGACGATCCCCCTTCGGTGGTCATCGACGAAGTCGCTGGGGTCATGATCGCACTTGGTTGGGTTGCGCACGCACCCATGTGGCAGTGGCTCGCCGCCTGGATCTTGTTTCGGTTCCTCGACATCGCCAAGCCTTGGATCATTCATGATGCGCAAAACCTCAGTCCGCCTGGATTGGGCATTATGGCTGACGACGTGCTCGCCGGATTGGTGGCGGGGGCCGGTGCCGCGGCTTTACCGCTCGTTGCGCAACACCTGGGCTTTTGATGTCGCTCCCCTACGCCTCAGCTAGGGCTTGTCCTTGGGTTTAGGCTGCGCAGCAGGAGGGGTCGCTGACTTCTTGGAACTTTCTTTTTTCGGCGCCTGCTGTTCCGGTATGCCGAAGTCATCACCCAACAGCGTCCCGCAGAACGTTCGGCATTTAGTGGTGGTGCATCCACAACTGGGGTCCGTCTTTTTCTTTTCGAGCAACGCTTTCATTTCCTCGACAGTGATGCCAGCTGTCCGCTCGACGCGCGCCATGTCCCAACCCTGCGCTTTTTGCTTGGGGGTGAGCGGATCCACTATTTTTGCCCCGGCATCGGCACAACACCGAAAGCTGAGGAAGTAATAATAAAACCCTTCGTCGTGGGTGTAGATCTTGGGTCGGCACTGGTTGCGTACGCCCTTGTACCAAGGGCCACCTGTGTGGACGCTGTCGTACTTCCCGCGCCAGCCTGGCTCAAACGTTTCGCTGGCCACAACCTCGTCGGTGTCACCCGGTAAGTCGTAGACGCCGTAGTCGCTCTTGCACTCCGGCTGTCCGCTGGGTTGCCCTTTGTACAGACGCAGCAATTCCTGTCGATCGCGCTGCGCTACTTTGAGCATGTTGGGACCGTCCCACTCTTCATCGCCGTGACATTTTTTTGCGTCGCGCACATACCCATAAGGAAACGGCTTCATTTTTGGACCTTCACAGGACAGCGTCCATTCGCTCTCAGTACACAACCGTTTGGATACTGCGGCGCACTTGACCTGCGCCTGATGAAATCGATTCATCACTTCAGGCTTGTAGCCTTTTTTGTTGGGCCAAGCGTAACGGTCGATGCAAAACCGTTTCTTGATCATCTTGCCGGTACAGCGCCCCTGCGAAGAAAATTCTTCGCACACCTTTTTCTTGTTCTGTGGCGCGTACCATTCCTTGAGGCACTCGCGCTCGACGACCTCAATGTCTTTTGCGCCACCTCCGGCCGTATTGCCTGCCGTATCCGGCGCCTGTTCGTTGTCGATGTGCGTGCAGTACTCCCCTTCCACGAGCACCATGTCGTCGGGGCAAACCTCCGGTGTCTCGGTCACCTTCCCGCTCGTCTGCTCGTCCACCGTGGTCGGTTCCAGCGCTGCGGTTGGCGCTTCATCGAGACCTAGCTGTTGAGGAGGATGGACAGGCTCTTCGTTCGTGTTGGCCGGAACGACATTCTTCGCTGGCCCGCGCGGCGGGGCCCCGGCGCAACCAATCGAGAGCAAAATCAACAGCACACATCCACGACCCAACGCGCTCATGGCCCCGGCTTAGCGAAGGCCGACGACGGATGAAAGGGCAGATACTCCAAGGGAGCGCCGCGCCGCGCGAGTCACGGCCAAACGCCCGAAAAAATGCCGTGGGTTCTACGCACTCGCCTCCACATACGCCGCCAGCATTTCAATGAATCCGTCCAGTTCTAAGAGCGGAGGGCTGAGCTGGTAGTGGACGAGCGGGAATTGCGCAGCAGCCGCGGCCGCCTGCGCTGGAATGTCCTCCGACACGTGACGTCCACGCGACAAAAAGCAGGGGATCACCAGTACCCGCGTCGCACCGCGCTGCACGCAGCGCTGGTACCCCTCAGCGATGCTGGGGGCGCAGAGCTCCATGTGCGCGATCTCAACGATGGAAGACGGCGCTCCACGCGCGACCAAGATCTGCTCGAGCCGGCCGCCCGCCCATGTGAGTCCTTCATGAGCGTCCGCGCGCCGGCTGCCATGATCTACGAGGAGGACGGCGAGAGTCACGAGACACCTCCTAGCAATCGGGACTGAGTTTGTACAATCGACCCGCTTTTGTCGCTGCGCCTACATCTGACCCTGACCGCTGGCGTGTATCCCACAAAACGCAAACCGACACTTGTCGCAACAATCGCTCGAACAAGAGGCTTATGTTATCGTTCTGAACTGCGTAGTCATCAGTGCACAGCGCGCCTTTTCCACATGTATCGCACATTGGTCACCGGTCTACTCCTCTTCCCTGCTTCTCTTGCCTGCAGCCGAGCAGCTCCTCCCCCCGCCTCCTTTGAGGCCAGCCCCGTCAGCAGCGCGGAGGCGCGGCACGACGATGAGGGGGAGAGCGCTGACGACGATCTGCCTGCCCCCGACTCGCACGAGATCCACGCCGCCGTAGATCAGCGCAGCTCGGAGATACGACAGTGCTACATGCTGGGCACCTTTCGTGACTCTCAGCTAGCCGGCACGGTCAACGTACTATTTACCATCAACCCCAACGGTCGCGTCAGTGACACGACGGATGGCGGTTCTGACATGCCGGACCCACAAGTGGTTGCGTGCGTGCTCGACGTGTTTGCCAAGATGGAATTTCGGGCGGGCGGTTATTATCCAACGCAAGTTCAGTTTCCTATCAGCTTCGGCAAATCGTGAGGGGTAGCGCTCCAGGCGCACAAAAAGCCGATCAGCGCCGCACGTGTAGGCGTTGGTCCCACTTTCAAGGCACATCAACTCGATGCATGATGTACTCATGCCGGGGGTTCAATCGGAGCTGATCAGTTCAACGAGCATGTCCACAGAACGCTCCGGGCCAGTCATCGCCATCCTACTCGACCAAATCGAGTCGGACTATCACATCGAGATCATAGAAAGCGCCATCCGCGTTGCGGAGCGCCGAGGCGCATCCACTTTGATCGTCCCAGGAGGCGCCCTGGATCAGAAGGGAAAGCCCGACCCTGCGCGCGGGTTTGTCTTCAGCTACCTGGCCGCTGCAAAATTGGACGGCCTGATGTTGCTCGGCGGAACGCTGAGCAATTACTGTGGGATCGAAGGCTTCGAGCATTTCTATCGCAGCCTGCCCCGCTTGCCTGCAGTCGTGGTCGGTCTCGACACACCCGCGGCCATGTGCGTCGCCGTCAACAATCACCACGGTGTGTCGCAGGTGGTGGACCATCTCGTCCAGAAGCACAAGCGTCGCAGGATCGCCTATGTGGATGGACCAGCGGGGAGTGCAGAGTCGAGCATCCGCCGTCAAGCCTACCTCGATTCAGTCAAGCGCCATCGGCTGCCGGTTGATCAGCGCTACCTGGTGCCGGGAGGCTTGGCGCGAGAAAATGGCATCGACGCCGTGGTCACCTTGCTGGAGGGCCGGCACCTGGGCGATGAGTTGGATGCCATCGTGTGTGTGAATGATGATACCGCGCTCGGAGTACTCGAGGAACTGCGTCGGCGTTCCATCGCGGTCCCAGAGCAAGTCGCGGTCGTCGGGTTCGACGATGCTCCCCACGCGCACACGGCCGTTCCGCCGCTGACCACCGTATCACAGCGTGTCTACGAACAAGCTGAACTAGCGATGAATCGCCTGCTGGACGGCATCAGTTCTGGCACGCAGCTGTATCGTGATGAGCTTTTGCCGGACTTCATAGCTCGTCAATCGTGCGGCTGTGAGGCAAGGATGAGCAACGACTCAACTAGCTGGCGGGGTGCGGGCACCGCCACGGGGCTTGCTGAAGAAAAACCCACCATCGTCGATTCTATCCTCCACGTCGCGCGCGGGCGGCTGTCCGCTGAGGGCAACTGGGCAGAGACGCTGGTGAATGCCGTGGCCGATGAGTACATCGGAAAGAAGGGCAGTCTAGTCGCCCACCTCACTCAGCTCAGCCGCGCCTCGGGTGAAAACTCGATCGACGTGTGTCACGAGGTTCTAACAAGGCTGCGACTGCGTGTGCTCAAGAGCCTCGCGCCAGGCGACGCAATGCTGGGTGCATTGGAGGACGCATTCCAAGAAGGCCGCCTCGCCCTCGCCAATCGTTCACTATTTTCCGAGCGCGCCCGCCATACGGCCCAAGCGCACCATTTGCGCGCCGTCGCCCGCGCCTGCCTAGATCGCGCACAAGGCGCGCACCTCGATGAATTAGCCGTGGCCCTCGATGAGCAACTGCCGATGTTCGGCTTTGACAAGTTCGTGATCTCACAGGGCGACAAAATCGAGCTGCGCGTCGTGGCTCGCTCATCCAGCCGCACCGAGAGCGGCGATGTGGTACTGGCCACCAATCTTGGCCGTGACGCTGAGTTGATCGCCGAGCGCCATGTAGTGGTACTTCCGCTCTCCGATCAACAGCACCAGGTAGGTCTCGCTGTCCTGAGCTACGGGTCGGTCGATCCGTTCGTGCTCGAGCAGCTGCGGGATTTGCTGGGAACCGCCTTGTCTATGCCCTCCCCGGCGGTTTCTCAGTAGCCGCAGGCGACACTGCTCGCTCGATGCAAGGCGTGCTAAGGCGCCCATGTGTCAGAGCCAAGGCAGAGCAGTGCTGAACTGTCCGAGCGACCTCGGGATGAAATTTTTTCGAACAACAACGCCCCGGCTGTTTTTCGTTTCGATGACCAGGTGGCGCGCGTGTTGCCCGACATGCTTCGGCGTTCGATCCCCGGATACAACACGCTCTTGCAGCTGATCGGCGTGTACGCGCATGAGACCATCCGCGATGGCGACCTCATCTATGATTTGGGGTGTTCATTGGGCGCGGTCAGCCTGTCCATTCGCCACGCGTTGGGCGCGCGCGATGCGCACATCGTAGCCGTGGACAACTCACCCGCGATGGTCGAGCGCTGCAGCGAGATCGTCCAAGCAGACGGCGCGACATGCCCTGTCACTGTACAGCTGGGAGAGGTCGAAACACTCGATTTCAAACCGTGTGCGCTGGTTGTGATGAACTTCACGCTTCAGTTTGTTCCGCTGAGCGAGCGCGGCGCCCTCCTTGAGCGCATAGCGGACCGGCTGGCGCCGGGTGGCGCTTTGATCTTGTCAGAAAAAACGCTGCCGGTAGCCGGTGTGCAAGCAAATTTTTGTGAGGGGATCCACGACGCTTTTCGCCGCTCCAACGGCTACAGTCAGCTGGAAATCAGCCGCAAGCGTGAAGCCTTAGAGACAGTGCTCAATCCCCAGTCCGCCTTCGATCACGAGCAAGCTCTTCAAAGAGCGGGTCTTACCCCCATCCCGTGGTTTCACTGTTTGCAGTTTGCATCCTGGGTTGCCAAAAAGGATGCCGGTCGGTGACGCGACCCAGCGCTCAGCAGTTGCGCAGTTTGCTCGGTCTCGACCAATTCAGTGAGCTGTTTGTAGGAAAGAACGACGCGATCTTTCAAAGCTGCGTGCTGCGCGGCGTCGATCAACTGCTGCGACACGGCACCTTCGACACCTGGTGGGCGGCCGTGACGGGCCTGGCCACTACTCCGCTCCGCGTGCATCTCGATCGCGACGCACCCCAATCCATCTGGGGAGCAAGCGCGGATCATGCAGCAGCACTTCAGCAGTTGGGGCCCTGGAAGAAGGGGCCATTCGAGCTCGGACCGCACTTCGTGGACGCTGAATGGCGTTCCGACCTCAAGTGGCATCGTCTCACTCAACATTTGGGCAGCTTCGCAAATGAGACCATCGCCGATATCGGGACCGGCAATGGCTATCTCTTGTTTCGGGCAGTGGCAGCGGGAGCGCGACGCGTGCTCGGGGTTGAACCGAGCGCGCATTATGTGATGCAATACTTAGCGCTCAGCAAGCTATTTCCCAGCTTGCCCTTGGGCATTGTCCCTGTCACATGTGATGATTTTGTGCCAGGTTGCCACGTTTTTGACACAGTGCTGTCGCTCGGCGTCCTTTATCATCGCAAGAGCCCCATCGATCACATCGAGCAACTCAAGAGCTTTACGCGTCCTGGTGGGCGCGTGGTGGTTGAGACCATCGTCGTCAAGGGTCCCGATGGTTATTGTCTATTGCCCCAGGGTCGCTACGCGGGCATGCGCAATGTTTGGTTCTTGCCCAGCATAGCCACGCTCCGGAGTTGGTTTTCCAAACTCGGATTTGTAAGCATTGAATGTGGACAGGCAGTCCCGACCACCCCAGAAGAACAGCGCAGCACCGCGTGGAGCGGGCCTGTCTCGCTGTTGAACGCACTGGATCCGCGCGATCCCAGTCGCACGATCGAGGGCCATCCAGCGCCAGCGCGTGTCATCGTCAGCGCGCGGGTGCCGGGGTGACCATGGACATCCTCGTCGTGGCGGCAGCTATCGTCGTGGGGGATCGTTGTCTCATTGGACAGCGGCTCAATGAGGGCAGTTTCCCTGGACACTGGGAGTTCCCCGGGGGCAAGCCCGAGCCCGGCGAGACCCAGCATCAAGCGCTCATCCGCGAGATCAAAGAGGAGCTCGATCTCGACATTTTCATTGCAGACTGGCTCGCTCAGGGAATCGCCAACACGCCTAGTCGCCGCATCGTAGTCAACACCTATCTCGCTCATCCCGTCGACCCAGGCGCGGTCATCGTGCGACGCCAGCACCAAGCTTTGCGCTTCGTCACCAAAGAACAGTTGGACACATACCTGTGGGCACCAGCGGACCTCCCCGCATTGCCTCTCGTCAAGAGTCGGCTGAGCCTTGGGACGCCTGACGTTTGCCCCCGCATCACGCTGCCGTAGGGCCGGGCAAGTCCGCTTCGGCGTCGCCGTCTAGTCTTGCCCTCACAGTTCCTGCTAGCGTAGCTGGCATGGACATTCGGCGCGTACGTCACGTCGTGGTGTTGACCGGTGCGGGTATCTCAGCCGAATCCGGCGTGCGTACGTTTCGCGCCTCCGACGGACTGTGGGAGGACCACCGCATCGAAGACGTCGCGACGCCGGAGGGTTTCACGCGCGACCCGGCCTTGGTCCACCGCTTTTACAATGAGCGTCGGCGGCAGCTGCTCGGAGATGAGCGCACCCCGCCCGTACGGCCCAACGAAGCTCACTTTGCGCTGGCCCGCTATGAACGACAACTCAAGCGCGACGGAGGCAGCTTCTATTTAGTCACGCAAAATGTAGACAACTTGCACGAGCAGGCGGGCAGCCAAGACGTACGTCACATGCACGGCGAGCTGCTCAAGATGCGTTGCGTCCACACCGGCGCCGTCTATCCATGGTCCACGGCATGTGACACGAGCGTGAAGTGCGCCTGTTGCAATCTGCCAGGCAGTCTCCGACCGCACATCGTATGGTTTGGTGAGATTCCGTTTTACATGGATGAGATCTACGATCGGCTACTCAACTGTGATTTATTTGTGTCGATTGGCACCTCAGGCAACGTCTATCCCGCGGCAGGATTTTTTCAGCTGGCGAGACAGGCAGGGGCCACGACTACCGAACTCAACCTTGAGCCTTCACAGAACGCGCACGGCTTTGATGAGTGCCACTATGGTCCAGCCAGCCAAGTCGTTCCGGAGTTCTTTGAGACCGCGCGCTCTTCTCCCGGGGTAAATACGCCTTGACTGAGCAGCGAGAACCCGGCCCAAAAGTCGAGCCTGCGCCGCAGCCAGACCACGCGGCAGCTGTGCGCCCCGCTTTGCACAACACCATCACCCTCATCGAGCCCCTGCCGCAAAGCCCGGGCCCGACGTCGACCGACCGTTGGACACGGTTTTTGGCAGCGCCAAAAACCGTGATGGTCCTGGTACCGCTGCTCGTGCTCGTATTGGGTGTCACCCTCACCATCATCGGCCAGTTGGCGCTCAGTGCCACAAGCAAGACGATGGCAAAGGAGCGCTTCGTGGAGCAAACAGCGACCTCCACGTTGCGCGTTGAATCAGCCTTGGCCCAAGCAGATCCCCTGCTGGCTGAACTGGAGACACTGGCGCTCGGCTTCCATGAACAGAGGCTCACACTTACCGCCGTGGCGACGCAGATGCGCGACTTACTTGTCGCGCGCAAGGGGATCTCCCAGGCGTACATCGCCTTCGAAGATGGACGTTTTTGGGGAGTGGGTCCGGGCTTGGAAGGCCAACTGGAATTCCAAGAATCGTCCCCTCGCTCGGCGACCGCCTACAACATCTCTTCAGGCACCTTGGTAGAGAAGAGCATGCGCCGTTCTAGCTTCGATCCACGTCGACGCGCTTGGTATGTCCAAGCCAAAGAGACGACCCGGGCGGTGTGGAGCAAGCCGTACGTGTTCTATTTCAATCACCACCCTGGTGTTACCCGGGCGATGCCCCTGTTCAAAGACCGTGGACGCAAGGACCTATTGGGCGTAGTTGGGGTCGACTTCGACGTCGAAGCGCTGACCGCGTTCATGGCCGCGGGTGAGTCCGGTAAAGAAGGCGCACGGAGCGTCGTATTCTCGCCGGAAGGGGTAGTTTTGGCCTACCCGTTTGGAGCCAAGCAAATCGCTTCATTGCCCAACGATCATGAAGTCATCACACATCACGCGCTCGGGGACCGCGAGCTGAGTTCGCTCATTGCGACCGTTCTGGCTTTACCCCCCAAGGAGCGCAACGTTGAGCTACTCCGACTGGTGGCCCGCGAAAAATCGCGCGGAGCAGGCACAAAGGTGTTGGCTTCAGTCAAGACGTTGGGCGCGGGCGGTCCAGAGTGGTACGTGGCCAGTTTCGCCGCTGAATCGACCATTCTCCACGAGTTGCACAACCACCGTGCCCGCAGTCTTTGGATCGGGGGCAGCGCGCTGCTCTTGGCGGTAGCGATGGGATGGTGGCTCTCCAAGTACATCCTGCGTGTCAAAGGACAAGTCGCCGTCGCTCAGGCTGACGCGCAACGCGCCCGCAAACAGGTCCGCGATCTGGGTAGCTATCAGCTCCTTTCACTGCTCGGCGAAGGTGGCATGGGCGAGGTCTGGCGCGCCCGTCACCTGCTTTTGGCGCGACAATCCGCCATCAAGTTGATTAAGTTGGACACCGCCGTAGGCCAACATCGCGAGGCTCAACGCGAACGGTTTCGCCGTGAGGCCCAGGCCATCGCCGGGTTGCGTTCGCGCAATACGGTCGCGCTCTACGACTACGGAGTCACCCCTGATGGAACACTGTTCTACGTGATGGAACTGCTCGACGGCATTGATTTGAGCCGACTGGTATCACGCCATCGCGCACAGCCGCCCGACAGAGTCCGTCAGATCCTCATCCAAGTCTGCAACAGTCTGAGTGAGGCACATGACGCTCAGCTCATTCATCGCGACATCAAACCTGCGAACCTGTTCTTGTGCCGCGAAGCAGATGAGGTCGACATCATCAAAGTGTTGGATTTTGGTTTGGTCTTCCACGCCCAATCCATCGAGACTGCCGACACATTGCCGGGGGACGATCAAGCGGACACGCTGCGCGCCCAGCCGTCCCAACAAGGCAGCATGATTTTAGTCGATGCGGGTGGAGGTACGGATGCGCCCAACTCTTCTGGGCAGCACGAGGTAAGCGCGGTAAAGCAGCGGCAGACATCCACTGCTCGCATCACCAACCCAGAGCACCAGGTGGGCACTCCTGCATTCATGTCACCCGAACAAGCAGCGGGCCCCAGCATCGATCACCGCAGTGATCTCTATTCCTTGGGCTGCGTCGCTTGGTGGCTCCTCACCGGCAGCCCGCCGTTCAAGGCTGACAATCAGCGCGGCTACATGCTCGAACATCTGCAAGGCAAACTGCCTCAGCTCAGCAGTCTAGTCCCGAGCATCAGTCCAGAGTTTGCCCAAATCGTCATGCGCTGTTTGTCCCGCAACCCAGCTGACCGCCCCAAATCAGCGCGTGAGTTGGCTGAGCTGCTCCGCTCAACCGACGCAGGCGGGGAGGAATGGACTAGACAAAAAGCGGAGCAGTGGTGGCAAGTCCACCGCCCGCTGCAACAGCGCTACAGCCCCAATTACACGGTGGCCCCGCTACACGACGGAGAAATCCTCGGCCCAACCTTGCGACAAGGCTGAGCCGAAGAGTCTTCCCATCAGCTTGCGACTGGAGCAAATTCCGGTTCGCCGTCTCGGGGGAATGCCTTGGGCTGTCCTTCGCCTTCGTGCACGGGAGCGGGATAGCGCATGCGCTGCTTGGACGTGATTTCGATGACCCCCACCCATCCCAGCAGTTTGATCACATACCAAGCAGGATCAATCTCGAACCAACGAGCAGCAAACTTGGGCGACATACCAAACTTATGGTGGTTGTTTTGAAAGAGCTCGCCCAACGTCAAAAAGTCGATGAACAGCGCGTTCTTGGAGACGTCACCATTGTTGAAATTTTGGTAGCCGTAGCGGTGGCCGCCCCAGTTGACGATGGCGCCGTGAATGGGCCCCATCAAAAAATGCCCCATCAGCAGCAGGTACCACCAAGCGCTGGGAGCAAAGGCCACGTAAAACCCTACATAGAGGGCGCACCACAAGATGCGGCAGTACCAATTCTGGCCAATGCGATCGAGCGCGTTCCATTCAGGCACACCACCGTCAAAACGCGGTTCTGGCTCGACACGGTCGTAAGCGAAATCATCGTAGCGCAATTTGGTCGACCACATCATTGTGCCGACATTCGAAAAATTGAGTGGGGAGTGAGGATCCTTCTCGGTGTCACTGTACGCGTGGTGCATACGGTGCAAAATTGCGTACGCGCGTGGGTCCAGGAAGCTGGGCCCCTGTGCGATGTAAGTGAGCAAGTAGAAGAAACGTTCCCAAAACTTGTTCATCGTGAACATGCGATGGGCGCCGTAGCGGTGAAGGAAGAACGTCTGGCAAAACACGCTGAGCATCCAATGCCCGACAAAAAAGCTGAGTATGTACACCATGAGTGCGCTCCATCTACTCTAACTAAGGGCTGACCGGCGTCACCATTTCGTCATTTGTGGGCCGCTCCATCACCCAGTCGCCCAATGCATAGCGAAGTCGCAGCAGCGCTCGCGCCGCCTGGTCCAAGGCCAGGTGGGAAACCGCCCCCGCCTCCTTGGCGCCCATTGGGTTTACACCTACCGCTACGCTGGGGATCCCCTGCTCGTGAAGAGCCAAGGCGTCGCTCTCTGCCCCCTCCCAAGGCACGGGGGCAAGCACCATGAGTTCGTCGTTGACCGATCCAGCGAGCACCGCTTCGAACTTCACGGCCCCTGGGCTAGACACCACCGGCATCCGCACCGGCAAATCCGGCCTCGGCTCAGCGATCAATAAATTTTCCAACAGCAGCGCAGCGGCAAAACCCACGGTCGCGTCATGAGGGGCCGCTGTCGGCAAAGTCGCTGCCCTTTGCTTTGCCAGACCCAGGGCCTGCGCAAAATGCCGCGCGCCGCGTGCTTGTCCGCTGCTGTCAGGACCTGCACCTAGGGCAAAGAATACCAAACTCAGGGTGCGCTCCAGCTTCGCTCCGTGCATCACGCGCGCAAGCTCCAGCAAGCCAGCCGTCGAGACTGCGCTCGTTAATCCCCGGGATCCCACGGGCGAGTCGTAGTGCGCGCCGATGAGGATGCGCTCGTCGCCGCGGGTCCCTCCGGGGATGGTCACAGAGAGATTCTGCGCAAGTGCCGAACCGACTTCGTAGCCCTGTCGTTCGATCGTGTAACCCAACGCCTCCAACTCGGCGGCGATGTAGTCCGCGGCGTCCGCCAGTTCCCACGCTTTGGAAGCGTGGCGCTCGCCGATCGTCGAGCTGAGTTTCTCCACGTGGCGCGCCATCGCCGCGCGCACCAGGGACTCGTCCGCGTTCAGCGACGCGTCGGCCGGCGGCGGCGTCGGAGGTGGCATCTCCCCAGGATCTTGCGCGCTCGGCGCCGGCGCCGGGCGGACTTGGGGCGCGCATCCCCACAGCCCCAGCTGAAACATTACATGCGCACCTATCAAGCGGCGGGTCATCACGCGGCGCGGCTTATAACACGGGCAAAGGGGCTATCCAGTCATGTGAGCTTGAGACCCATGCCCTGTGCGGCTAAGGTCCACTGCCCTTGGAAAAAGTACCTCGACCTCTCGTAGGAATCATCATGGGCTCAAAGAGTGACTGGGACACCATGGCCGCGGCTGAAGCACAGCTGATCGCGCTCGGTGTGAGCAGTGAAGTGCGTGTGGTCTCGGCGCATCGGACCCCGGATCTGCTGTTTGAGTACGCAAAATCAGCCCGTGCTCGGGGCTTGCAGGTCATCATCGCGGGGGCGGGTGGGGCCGCCCATCTGCCGGGGATGGTCGCGTCACAAACCTCGCTTCCTGTCTTGGGTGTACCGGTTCAAAGCAAAGCCCTGAGCGGACTCGATTCACTGCTGTCCATCGTACAGATGCCTGCCGGAGTGCCCGTAGGCACGCTCGCCATCGGCCCAGCTGGGGCAAAAAATGCCGCGCTGCTCGCCGCTTCTATCATCGGATTGGGTGACCCCTTGGTCGCCTCGCGTCTCGACCAATTTCGCCTCGCTCAGTCACAAGCAGTCCTCGATCATCCCGATCCGCGCGTGGATGCCCAGTGAGACCGTTGTGATCGGATCGTGAGTTCAAAAGAGGAAGTATGAATCGTCGTCTTGGCGTCTTGGGGGGCGGTCAGTTGGGGCGCATGCTCGCGCTCGCAGCCCACCCCCTTGGGATCGCAGTATCAGTCCTTGATCCCAACCCTCGAGCGCCGGCCCAGGCCGTGGCTCAACATGTCGTATCCAATTTCGATGATCCCGAGGGGCTCCGCCAATTGGGCAACTGCGACTGGGTGACCTTCGAATTCGAAAATGTCCCCGACGCTGCAGCTGCTCAGTTGGCTGCGCAAGGGCCCGTTTTTCCCCCGGTCGCCGCACTGTCCGTGTCCCAGGACCGCTGGATCGAAAAGAATCGCTTTCTGGAGCTGGGCATCCCCACCCCGCGCTTTCTGCCTGTCGACAGTATTCAGGACGCTGAGCAAGCATTTGCAAAACTTGGTCCGATGATCATGAAGACGCGGCGCTTCGGCTACGACGGTAAGGGGCAAGCCGCAGCAAGAACCAAAAGCGACGTGGCGAGTGCCTACGCAAAGCTCAGCGGAGCGCCCGCCATTGCCGAACAAATCATCGCGTTTGATCGGGAGATCAGCGCTCTGGCATGTCGCTCCCAAAACGGAGAGTTACTGTTCTACCCGATGGTTGAAAACATCCATCATGAAGGCATCCTGCGCACGACCATCGCCCCAGCACCCGACTTACCTCCCCAGCTCGTAGCGGCCGCAGAGCGCGCCGTTGCGGCGTTGATGAACAACCTGAATTATGTCGGTGTGCTGGCGCTCGAACTGTTTGTCGTTGGTGAACAACTGATCGCTAACGAATTTGCGCCCCGGGTTCACAACAGCGGACACTGGACCATCGAAGGTGCGTTCACCAGCCAGTTTGAAAACCACGTGCGCGCGGTGTGCGGCCTGCCGCTCGGCTCAACCGCCTTGCGTTGCCCGGCCGTGATGACCAACTTGATTGGGAGCATCCCTGACAAGCAAGCGCTGCTCAAAGTCGACAGCGCCCATCTCCACGACTACGGCAAGGACCCTCGCGCGGGGCGCAAAGTGGGTCATGTCACCGTGCTGGGCACCAGCATCTCCGAAGCCTTGGCCAAGACCAAGCAAATTGAAGCTCTACTCTAACACTGTCGTCTTGGGGCGCCAGCCGGCGCAGTGGATGGCCCAAGGGACGACCGCAAAGCGACATCTCTCCCCGTCTGCCCCCCACCCGCGGCCATTCTTCAGCGATTTCGTAGGGCAGTCCTTCAAAAATTATGCTAGCCGAGGGCCGCTCTTGGCAGGGAAGTTCTGCCCCGACCGAGTAGTTAACGCACCTAAGCCCATCAGCCCGGATCCCCCGGGTAGGGCACTACCTTAGAGGAATTGTTCATATGCATCTCGTCGAATGGCTCCAACGACTCATGACCAATTTTGGAGCAGCTTGGGTGATGTGGCTGCTGATTGGGCTGAGCGTCATCTCGGTGGCCATCATGCTGGAGCGCGGCTGGTTTTACCTTTCTCTTCGCGATGATCTCACCGCGCTCGCAGGCCGATTGCGGGATGCTTTGCGCAAGGGTGACTTCGACAAGGCCCGCAAGGAGCTGCAAGGCTCACCCAGTGCTGAGGCCGCTGTAGTGCTCGCCGGCTTAGAAGAGGCCGATCGTGGCTACAAGGCTGCAGAAGAGGCGATCATCGGCGCCAAGGCGCTGCAAAAAATGCGTTTGGAGCGCCGGCTGGCGTTCCTCGGAACGCTCGGCAACAACGCTCCATTCATCGGCTTGTTCGGTACCGTCATCGGCGTGGTGCAGGCCTTCGAGGGCCTCGCGTCTGAATCAGCAGCAGCAGCTCAGGCGGGCGCAGGCGCACCCCAGGTGGTGATGGCCGCCATCGCTGAGGCACTCGTAGCCACCGCGGTCGGCCTCGCTGTGGCTATCCCAGCGGTGGTCGCGTTCAACTACTATCAACGTCATTCTCGCGCCATCCTCGCCAACACCGAGGCGCTGAGCCGGGTGCTCATGAGCTACTTGGTCGGCGATGGAGCGCCACTGCCCAAGCCGGCCGCTTCCGAAGGGAAGGACTGACCGTGGCTGGCGGAGCCGCAAATGACGATGATGATGGCCTGATTTCGGCCATCAACGTCACTCCTCTGGTGGACGTCGTGCTCGTGCTCTTGATCATCTTCATGGTGACCGCACGCATCATCCACTCCCAGGGTTTACCCATGGACCTACCCCAGGCCTCCAAGGGTGACGCCATCCAGACCATCTTCAGCGTTGAGTTGAGCGCTGACGGCAAGACCGTGGTCGATTCCGAGTTCGTCCAAAGTGATGACGCCATCACGGAATTGGCCGCCAAAGGTCGTACCAAGAACCCTGATCTGCGTGCGGTGATTCGCGCTGACAAAAAAGTGGAACATGGGCGCGTGATTCATGTGCTCGACCTGCTCAAACGTGCTGGAATAGCCAAGATCGCGTTTGCTGTGAGTCCGGCTACGGGTGCACAGGACGTCACACCGCCCTGACCTTCGAACAATGAGTGCCACACTCGACCCGGTATCGTCCGCCGACTTCCCAGCGGCCGCCGCGCACTCTGCGCTGGCGATAGGTCCGTTTGAACGGGTCAACTCGCTGGGCCGTCGGGCGCGCACGAGTTTGCTGTGGTCCACGGTGATTGCGGTGTGTCTCCATGTTTGGGGGGCAACAGGCGCCACCTTGAGTACATTTGAAATCGATGAGTTTGCTCACAACGTTCAGGCTCACGTCGCTGACCGCCTGAACGCTGCAGTGACCATCGAAGAACAAGCGCCTCCGCCTCCTCCCCCCCCGCCGCCCGAACCCGAGCCCGAGCCCGAACCAGAACCTAAGGAAGTACTGCCTCCACCTGATCTTCCGCCCGATCCAGCCCAGCCGGACGCACCCGGGCCGCCGCCAGCTGCGGCTGAGGCCGCCCAAGTGTTGGCCGCGCCGGCCGACCCAAACACTCCCCTGGACCTAACGGGCGAGGGATTCTTGTCGGGGACGGGTACACGGTTCGCTGGCGGCGTCACCGCCAGCAGCGGCACCAGTAAGACAGCGGTCCGTAACACCGGCGCGCGCGGGGATGGCGTGCAGGGTGCCAAGGGCACCGATCCTGAAGCGAAACTCGTGGACAAATCGCGTCCCGCGGGTCTGCCGCTCAACGCCAATTGGAACAGCTGTCCCTTCCCTGCCGAGGCGGACGCCGAACAGATCAATCAGGCAGCGGTGCGCGTGGTGGTCGTGGTCAATGTCGACGGCGATCCCACCTCGGTCAATGTGCTGAGTGACCCCGGCTTTGGTTTTGCCCGGCAAGCACAACGTTGCGCCATGCGCTTCAAGTATCCCGTCGGTTTGGACAAAGCCGGTAAGCCCATTGCGCGCGCCACCAAGCCGTTTCGCATCACCTTCACGCGCTGAAACGACCGCCCCATCGCGCAACCAATTGCTACATGCCCTAGGGGTGGTGGCGCTTTTTTTGTGGGCTACCCCCGCGAAATTCGCCCACGGGCCCCAAATCGCTGTAGATTGAGCAGCGATGACCGATGTGCTCGATCAGTTGAAAGGCATCCAGCTTTTCTCGGGGCTCAAGCAGCCCGCCCTGGAGTTGATTGCGCGCATCGCTCAGCAAGAATCCCACGCGCGCGGCAGCAAGATCTTTCGTCACGGCGATCCCGGAGACAAGCTCTACCTCATCCTGGAGGGCAAGGTCCGCATCAGTCGTGAAGTCCCAGGCATGGGTGAAGAGGCGCTCGCAATCCTAGGCCCAGGGCAGATGTTTGGCGAAATGGCCCTGCTGGACGAGTCGCCCCGCTCGGCGGACGCCAATGTGCACGAGACGTGCAAAGTGCTGGCGGTTCCTCGTGACGGATTTGACGATTTATTGTTTATTAACAAAGATTTAGCCTACGAGGTCCTGTGGTCGTTCGTGCGCATGCTCGTCACGCGGTTGCGTGAAACCAACGACAAGCTGACGTTTCTCTCGACGTCCAACAAGTTCAGTTGACCTCGGTGCTTGGGCACAGCGACACCTGCGCTGCGCAAATGAATGGGCCTGCTGAAAAAATCAGCAGAAAGTTTGACCGGCTTACACCCGTTCAGTACTATAACGCAGAGTCGTAAAGAAAGGCAGTCGCTTTGGGCCAGGATCTCAAAAGCGGTTGAGTTGGTCACATGCAGGGTCTCACCAAACGTCAGGAGCAGACGCTCGACTTCATCCGTGAGTCGATTCGTGGTCGCGGGTATCCACCTACGCTGCGTGAAATCGGCGAACACATGGGTATTCGCTCCACCAACGGGGTCAATGACCACCTGCGGGCCTTGGAGCGCAAGGGTTACCTGCGCCGTGAAGACATGAAGAGCCGCGCATTGCGTCTCATGGGCGAGAGCGATGAAGCGCCAGCCGCTGATGGCGCGCCCGCCGACGACATCATTCCCATTCCCGTGCTGGGCCGGGTCGCCGCAGGTCTCCCCATCATGGCGGAAGAAAACGTGATCGATACGGTTCACGTGGATCGCATGATGGTCAAAGGTGGCCGCGACGTGTTTGGCCTCAAGGTGCAGGGCGACTCGATGATCGAGGCCGGTATCTTCAACGGCGACTACATCTTCGTACGCAAGCAGGCCAGTGCAGATCGAGGCGATATCGTGGTCGCACTCATCGGTGACGAGGCAACGGTCAAGTATTTCTATCCGGAAAAGGACTATGTTCGTTTCGAACCGGCCAATTCCGCGATGGCGCCCATCTTGGTGCGTAGCTCCGATTTCCGTTCGACGATGTTGCTCGGCAAGGTCGTGGCACTGTACCGCCGACTTTGATCGCTTGAGCGGCTGCGTCGTCTTGAGCGGCTGCGTCGTCTTGAGCGGCTGCGTCCATCTCAAACCGCTGGGTGATCTCGAGCAGCTGCGTGGTGGTGTTGCGCTGTGGGCGTGCGTCGCCGAATGGATATGCTTGTCGCGGAGTTCAGGCGCATAGCTCGTGACTTCCTTCTCGTGCCGCGCGTTGGGGAGTTCCTGCTGGCAAGGAAGGGCTGCTCACAAAGTCCAGAGCCGGCGCGCACTCGAAGCGGTTGCGTCGCCCCGCCTGAGGGCCCCACCCCGCCTCTCCCCGAACCATGCAGCGACGGACGAGCGTCTGGCGGGATGGGATCCACCAGCCCCTATGTAGGGTCAAGGTGAATAATATCAGACCAGGTGGAATGAAAGTGCGCCGTCACTGCAATGCCCGGTTGACGCACCTGGAAGCAAATTGCTACTTTTTCTCAGATTTTTGGCCCCCTACGCCGTCCGCATCCATGAAAATCTTGTCTTTCATCCCTTTTGACAGGCGACTCGCGCGTTGCGGCCGGACAAGAACCCACGACCCGTTCATCGGGCTGCCCGGCTCATCAGATCCCCCATCGCAATTGCGCACTCCACTGAGCGCGCGAATCATCGCGGCGTTGATGTTGTGTGCATTCGTGGGCGGGTGCGGCAATACCCTGTATCTCGTGCGCATCAATCGCGCCGAACGCGATCTGGAAGAGGCGGAGCGTCTGGGTGCAGCCCGCGAAGCGGCCTATGAGTATTACTCGGCCAAGGCGCGCTTGGAAGAAGCCCGCTACCAAGCTGCACAGGCCGAGTACGGACCTGCTTCCAAGCTCTCCAGTGACGCCGACGATTTTGCCGTCAAGGCCATCAATATTTGCATGGAAAAACGCAAGACCATCGGGAGCAAACCGTGAAGGGATCGCCTCGTAGTCGGTGGCTCGCTTCGGCGCTCTTGCTGTGCTCGGTGGGCTGCGACAAAGCACCTGAACTGCGTGGCCGCATCGCCAGTTTGCACGAGCTCACAGCAGAAGCAGAGCGCAATGGCGCGATGAAATGCGCCCCCCGTGAGCTGGCGTTGGCTCGCGCTCACACGGAGTTTGCCGATCTCGAACTGCGCAAGGGTGTCTTACACCGCGCCGAAGCACAGATAAAACGCGCTGAGCTCAACGCAGCAGCCGCGGAACTCCAGTCGCCGCCTGAACATTGTGGCGCAGGCAGTGCAGACCGCGATGGTGATGGCCACCCCAACCACGCCGACAAGTGCCCCGACGTAGCGGAAATCTACAACGGCTACGAGGATGCGGACGGTTGCCCTGATGATCCCGACACGGATGGCGACACTGTCACCGACAGCCTCGACACGTGCACGGTGCTCGCCGAGGATGCCGACAACTACTTGGACGAAGATGGTTGCCCTGAACTCGACAACGATCTGGATGGCATCTTGGATACGGAGGACAAGTGCCCGTCCGAGCCCGAAGACCCCGATGGCTATGAAGAGGCCGACGGCTGCCCCGATCGAGACAACGACGGCGACAGCGTGGCGGACGTCGAGGATCAGTGCCCCAACACTCCTGGCCAAAACGCCAGCGCTCCCTTGGGTTGCCCCATCAAGCCAGCGCTGGTGGTCGTCACCGACTGTGAAGTCAAAATCGCCCAACAGATCCACTTTGCGATCAACCGCGACCTCATCAAGCCGGAGAGCTATCCCATCTTGGACGCCGTGGTGGAAGTTCTCACCAAGAACCCCAACATCAAGCTGGAAGTTCAGGGACACACCGACGACAAGGGGAGCGACGTATACAACAAATCGCTCAGCGATCGCCGCGCGGCGGCGGTGAGGAAATACCTCGTCTCACACGGCATCAGCCCCACCCGCATGCAGTCCAAAGGTTACGGCGAGGAGCGCCCCTTGGTGGACAATGATTCCGAAGAAAATCGAGGCTTGAATCGCCGGGTACAGTTCATGCGGATCGAGGGCGACAACGCAGGGTGCGGTGCAGCCCCCGCAGCTTCCGCCGCCCCGTGACGTGCCATCTAGACCAAACCTAACCGGGGCCCCTGGCCCGCTTTGACCCCCACCCCCATCAATCAACGTAGCGCGACCACGAGCGGTCGGCACGACCGCAACTCCCCAAACCACGCGTCCTACTGGAGAACCAAAGTGAAAATTCGAGCACTTCACCGATTGTTAGCAGCCGCAATGATCGGACTGTTTGCAGTCCCCGCCATTGCACAATATTCGCGCGACGCCTCTGCCTCCCAAAAAATCGACGAAGCCATCAACAACCACTATTTGATGATGGATCTCGACAAGGCCGAGGATCTGCTCGTCGGAACCGTGTCGGCGTGTGAAGACAAGTGTTCACCAGAGACCAAAGCAAAAGTCTGGATGTACGTCGGCATCGTACGCGGCAGTGGCAAGCAGGATCAGTCCGGGGCCGCCGATGCCTTTGCCCAGGCCAAAGCGCTCAATCCCAACGTCGCACTCGACAATGACCTGGCCAGCGAAGAAACCAAGGCGACGTTCGCGTCGTCATCCGGATCCGGGGCTGCGGCAGCCGCCGCCGCGGCGCCCAGCGAGGAGCCAGCTCCCGAGCCAGCGTCAGCCCCAGCAACCACCCCCGCGCCGGGTCCGGCTCCGCCACCCGCTGGATCACCCGGCGACATGTTGTGCAGCCCTCAAGGTGCAACCATCGGGCTCAACATGCCCATTCCTGTCAGCTGCACGTCCAACGCAGACACAGCAGAAGGATTCATCAAGTTTCTCGAACCGAACGGGGTCGAATGGAAAAAGGTGAACATGGAAAACAATGCTGGCCAATGGCAAGCAACCATTCCATGTGAATTCACCAGTCGCGCGGGTGAGCTCCAGTTCTACGTCGGTGTCAAAGACAAGCGCGGTGAGTACGTCGACCAATTTGGTAGCAAGAAGGATCCCGCCAACATCATCATTGGTGTGGGCGGTGCGGCGCCGGCCTTCCCCGGTCAGGCCCCGGTAGCGGCTTGCGCGGCCAATGGCACGTCGTCCAGTGATTGCCCGCCTGACTTTCCAGGTTGCGCATCCTCCAGCAACGCGGTGTGTGGTGACTTGGATTGGGGCGCAGCGTGCAGCAACTCTTCCCAATGCAAATGCGGCCTTCTGTGTGAATCAGGACAATGCGCCACCGCCCCGACGTGCACCGCTGACGCAGATTGCGAAACGGGCGCTTGCGTGGATGGATACTGCTCGGCCCTAGCGGAGCAAGGTGGTGCAGCTGGTCCCTTCAAGCGGCATTGGTTGAGCTTCACCGCTGGCATGGACCTCATGCCTTACGGCGGCGAGCAGTTGTGTACCGAAGACCGCTACCAGAACTATGGCATTCGCTGCTACTCGCCAGTGGATGCTTCAGAGTCAGCCATGAGGCGCGTGGATGATCGCCCCGACGTGGGCACACAGGGCGGCAAGGTTGGCCTGGCTGGCGGCCAGATCCGCCTCAAGTTGGGTTATGATTTTGCGATCACACACCATTTTACGGTGGGTGCCCGCGTGGGTTTTGCGTTCCTCAATACTCGGCCCAAGGCGGCTAATCATCCGGAGGAAGGCTCGTTCTTGCCCATTCATGCGGCGTTGCGCGCGGGTTGGACGTTTACCTCGCTCTCTCACAAAGGTTTTCGACCCACGCTCTATTTGGAAGGCGGCGTGGCCGAGTCCGATGGACATACCAAGGGTCCCCAATCGACCGATGTGACCCGCAATGTGGACGTCTACAAGATCGCAGGGCTCATCTTCGTCGCGCCGGGTGTCCAGGTGGGTTATGCCATCACGCCGCAGATGGCGGTCAACTTCGACTTCCAAGCCATGCTCATGTTCCCGTCGGGTGGCATGGTGCCCGTCCTCCACCCCGCGCTCAACTTCACCTACGGCCTGTGAACCGCAACCCCGCCTTCCGGCGGGCAGTGACATGAAAAAGCGGCGCGCCCAAAGTGCCGCTTTTTTTGCGCCTTTTGCCGCCCAAGTCGGGGGCATTTGTCGCGGGCGACAATTCAAGGCGACGCACCTTGAAAGAGTGACAAGCCGGGTTAAGTTGCGCCCATGACTACGCCCCACCATCGCGTCTTAATCATTGGCTCCGGGCCTGCCGGGCTCACCGCCAGCATCTACGCCGCCCGTGCCAACCTCAAGCCCACTTGCATCGAGGGCTTCAACGCTGGCGGACTGATCCCCGGGGGACAGCTCATGTTCACGACCGAAGTCGAAAATTATCCGGGCTATCCCGACGGGGTCACGGGGCAAAAAATGATGCAGAACTTCCGCGACCAGGCTGAGCGCCAGGGGACGCAATTCATCACGGCAGACGTGCAAAAGGTGGATTTTTCCGAGCGTCCCTTCAAAGTTTGGGTAGGCGAGGACGAGAACATCCTCCACACCGCCGACGCCATCATCATCGCCACGGGCGCGCGCGCCAACTACTTAGGTTTGCCCAGTGAAGAGCAATTGAAGAACCGCGGTGTGAGCGCGTGCGCGGTGTGCGACGGTGCGCTGTATCGCAACAAGCCAGTCGCCATAGTGGGTGGCGGGGACACCGCCATGGAAGAGGCCACGTATCTCGCAGGTTTGTGCCAGGACGTGGTGTTGCTCCACCGCCGTGATGAGTTCCGCGCCAGCAAGGCCATGCAAGAGCGCGTGCTCAACCACCCCAAGATCAAGGTCCTGTTCAGCCACGCCGTCGAAGAGGTACTCGGGGTCGAGGCGGGTGAAGTCACGGGGATCGTCGCCAAAGATCTCAAGACGGGTCAAACGACGAACATCACTGTGTCGGCACTGTTCGTGGCCATCGGACACACCCCCATGACGGATCTATTCAAAGGGCAATTGGCCACGCATCCCAACGGCTACCTCAAGGTGACACCAGGAACATCCAAGACCAATGTCGCTGGGGTGTTCGCAGCCGGCGATGTCGCTGATTGGGTGTACCGCCAAGCCGTAACTGCAGCTGGAACGGGGTGCATGGCAGCTCTCGATGCAGAGCGCTACCTCGCCGAACACGAGTGACGACAGCTGGGGGTATGGCTGGACAGCCCGAAGATCAGGACGGTGAGCTCATCGACGACTTGAGTGAGGTCGTGCGAGAGTTCCGCGCCTATTTGGAGTGGCAGCAGGTCGTCGGCGGCACGGGGATCCCGCGCGATCCACGGCCTGTTCAAGCTTTTCAGTCCACCATTGAGGCAGCGGCCAGCGTCGCGGCGCCGGTTGCTTTTCCCACGCCTCCTTCCGGTGCTTCGGCGCCGTCAGCCTCCGTGCCACCCCCGCGCTCCGTTGCGGCGGCGCCCTCGCCTGCTCAGGTGATCTCTGCGCCCAGCGCTGTCCCAGATGACCCTTCCCCGCCCAACCCACGTCGCTTGTTGGTTCAGAACTGCAACATGGATCAGTTGCAAGCCATCGCTCAGGACTGCACGGCCTGCGAACTGCACCGCACCCGCAAGCAGGTAGTCTTTTCGCGCGGGACTGGCACAAGCGGCCTCTGCTTCGTGGGTGAAGGACCTGGCGCGGACGAGGACGAACAAGGCTATCCATTTGTGGGTGCGGCCGGTCAACTGCTCGATCGCATGATCACGGCGATGGGCTTTGGTCGTGATGAGGTTTACGTGTGCAACATCGTCAAGTGTCGCCCTCCGAACAACCGCAAACCCAGCGACGAAGAAATGCAGCTATGTCGCCCGTTCGTCGAGCGGCAACTGGCGCTGCTCAAGCCCCAAGTCATCGTAGCGCTGGGGGCGACGGCCGTGGCCGGTCTTTTGGGTGAAACCCGCGGGATCACGAAGATTCGCGGCACGTTTCGCCTCTACGAAGGGCGCATCGCAGTCATGCCCACTTTCCACCCCGCTTATCTGCTGCGCAACCCGGCCGCCAAACGTGAGGTGTGGAGCGATCTGCAGCAAGTCGTGCAGCACATGGGTCGCACGCTGCCCGGAAAGTCCTGAGTCGAGGCCCCGGGGGACGCCCGACTCACTTGCCGTGATTCAACGCCTGCCTAGCCCCTCATAACGTTTGCAAGGCGCGCTTGGCTTCTTCAAAGTTGGGGTCGGTTTGCACGGCGCGCTCGTACATTTGGCGTGCCTTGGGACCCTCGCCCAACTTCTCGTGGATCTGCCCCAGGCGCAGGAATACCTGAGCCTTGCTGATGGGAGCCCCTTCATCCAAGCGTTGCAACAACAACGCGCGGAACATTTGCTGCGCCTTCTTCATATCGCCGGCCGCGAGGGCCACTTCGCCGAGTTGGGTCAGGACATGGATGTTGCCTGGTTCAATGCGGAACGCTTTCTCCAGTTCCTCGAGTGCCTTGTCCTGCTGCTGATTGGACAAGTAAGCCGTGGCCAAACGACGATGGATGTCTCCCAGTTCTTTGGAACGCTTACCGCCAAAGCTCTCCACCACCTTCTCGAGGACTCCCGCGGCTTCTGCACCGCGACCGCAAGCGCTGTACGCGTCGCAGAGCAGCAAGAGCACCTCCCGATCCGTCGGTGCGGCTTCAGCTGCCTGTTCCAAGATGGCCGCCGCAGCCGCGGGGTCCTCGCAGCGTTTCCACTGGATCTCGGCGGCTTCGCGATACAGAGACAGCTTCTCTTTCAGCCCCGCGGCGGTTGAAGCCTCCTTCAGCACCAAGTCAGCCACCTTGCTCCACTGACCCTCGTGTTCATACTCCGAACGGAGCAGCATCTTCAGGTCCTCATCATCAGGAGCGATCGCCAGGCTTCCTTCGATCGTCCGGATCAAGGCGGGCGTGTCATTCATGATCCGGTACAGCTCACACAGCTCACGGCGTCGCCGCAGTGCTTGCGCGCCCGAGAGCGGAGCGCAGATCTCTTCAAGCAGCGTTGCAGCTTCCTTGAGCTGTTCAGCGGCCAGCATCAAGCGTAGCAGCTCCTCCCGGGTCTCCGAGCTGTCGTCCAAGGTACGGATCTCCAACCAACAATCCACTGCCAATACCGCGTCTTTGAGTCGGCCCTCCGCAATTTTGGCCATCGAGCGCAGCAGGCTGAGCTGTAGATGCGCGTCACCCCGCTCCACGGCGCGGTGTTTTTGGCGTGCCAGCAGCCCAATTAAGTCGGAGAACTGCTCAGTCTCCTCATACAGTTTCGCAAGCGCAGAGGACGCTTGTTGGTTGTCCGGCAAGGCGCCGAAGACCTCTTCCAACAGCGCGATGGCCCCAGGGTGATCGTCAAAACGTTCGCGCCGCAGATGCGCAAGACCAATCTTCAACACAGCAACGGTTTCGAGATCGGTTGTGCGCTCGAGCTGTTCTGAAATCAGCTGGCTGAGATCTTCATAGCGTTCGCTCTTTTGGTACGCGGCTTGAAGCGCCTCGATCACTCGAGCATCGCTCGGATCATCGCTGAGCAGTTCTTCGAGGCGCGAGATGGCTTCACTCTCACGATCGAGATGATTGAGGGCCATCATGGCGACTTCAAACCTCAACTCGCGAGCGCGCTCTGGCTCCATTTCGAGCTCAATCTGCCGATTGGTCAACTCATACGCCTCGGTATAGTCCTTGGCTTCGATGCGCAAGGTGGTCAGCGCCCGGAGGGCCTCCTGATCTTGCTCATCGGCGTTGATGAGGTCGCGCAAGCATTGCTCAGCTGCTTCGCTGTTCCCTAAGTTGTTGGCCAGGTGATAGCAGCGCCGTAAGAACTCGGCCTTGGTCGTCTCGTCGTGGGCGACCCGTGCGCGCTCCATCAGGGTGGTGAGCAACTGCGCTTCTTTACCGGGGACCGATTGAAGGGCCTCAAGTTGCTCGAGGACTTCGTCGTCGTCCGGTGTGTAACGTTGCGCAACCAGGAACGCCTGCTCCGCAGCCTCGGCATCTTTGGCGCCATTTTGCAGCCATTCCGCTGCGCGCCAAGCGATACGCGCACTGGCCTCGGGCGACAGTTTCTTGTTTGCGGACAGCACCGAAAGCAGAGCTTGCGCCCCTTCGGTCCATGCCTCGGTGATGGGAAGCAAGCGCTCGACCTCATCCCGTAGACCTTCGTCTTCTGGATCATCAAGAAAGGACTCGATGAGGACAGTTTGAGCGCCGCGCGGATCTTTGCACTCGTCTTCAAGGACTTGCGCCAAGCTGCGTCGCATATCGATGCGATCTTGAGGCGAAGACGCCCGCTTTACGCGCAAGCGGTGCAATGCCGCCAACTCGCTCGAGGCTGTTCGATCGCGGTACACGCCGTCGAGGATGTCGAACACTTCCGTAAAGTATCGATCATTTTCCAGCAGGCTAAACAGCAGGCGACTTGCGTCCTCATTGCTGGGGTCCAGTTCGAGCGCCTGCTTGAAGGACGCAATCGCGTCCGCGGGTGAATCGAGCTCTTCCAACTGCAGACGCCCGCGCTTACACAAAAGCACCGCTTGAGCTTGATCGGACTCCGCTAGGCTCATGCGACGATCGAGAAGCGCGATGATGGCATCGGTGTCGCCCTTGCCCGTGTGCAAGCGGTCCAACGCCTCCAGTAAATCGAGGCGATCACCTGCCTGCTCGGTCGCTGTTTGGTAGGCGGCAATCGCCTCGTCGACTTTTCCAAGTCGTTGTTCAAACACCTGGCCCGCCCGCACCCACAAACGGCCCGCCAGCTCCGAATCGAAGACCTCAGCGGCACGCTGCTGGAGGGCCTGTGCGTAGCGACCCCAGGCGTTGGTCATCGCAGCCAGCGCCTCTAACTCTTGATAGAGATCGTCGGCATCAGGTGTTTCCGCCATCGCTTCCAGCAAAGCATCAAGTGCCAGGCTGGGCTGCTTGAGTTCGTCGGCGTACACACGCGCGATGGTGCGCAACGTCTCCACCCGCGCTAGAGGTTCATGCTCGTCGCGCAGTCGCAGGCGCAGTGCAGCAATCAAGCGCTCCCGCAGCGACGTCTGACGCAGCGCGGGGATGAGGAGATCCGCGGCCTGGCGAGAGAGATGCTCTTCCCTTTCTACGAGCGCGAACACACCATCCAAGGCCACCTCATCGTCCGGACGTTCATCGAGAATCATTCCGTAAGTCTCAAGGGCCTCTTCCAGCGCCTGCAGTTTGTCAGCCAAAATCTTGGCGATATCGTGACGAATGGCGCCGCGCTCCCCAGCGACCGTCGCGGTGCCCGCTTGGAGTCGCAGGTTGTCCAGAAGCTCTGGCCACATTTCCTCGCTGCGATACAGACGGTTGATCTCCAAGAGCGACGGCGCGTGCTCTGGATTGACCGCGAGCGCACGGGACAGGCATTCAATGGCGCGTCGGGGTTCGCCCAACTCAGTCTCAAGGATCCTCGCCGCGGCGCTGAGCAACTTGAACTGCAGATCAACATCGGCAAAGCCGCCTTCGGCCCTGGCCAGATACAAGTCAACCAGACGTTCTGGCTGCTTGCGGTCCTGATACAAAGCGATCAAGCGGTCAGACACCTCTGCATTGCGTGGATCCAGTTCAAATGCACTCTCGAAGGCTTCGATGGCGCCTTGTGTATCCTCAAGGGTTTTTTCGCGCAGCTCGCCCAGACGTGAATAGAGCTCCAAACGCTCGGCGTCGTCGTAGCTGAGCTCCACCTTGGCCAACAGCGCGCGTTCTCGGGTCTTCCAATCGCCAAGCAGCAACGACAGCACCAGCATGCGGTCGACCGGCTGTTGCTCGCTGCCCTCCAGCTCATGCAGCTCAATGTAGCGATTCAACGCTGCGCGTGGATCGTCCACCTTCTCGTCGTTGAGCTGCGCCAGCTTGGTCAGGATTTCCACCTTTTGAGGCAAGTCCGCATGATCGCGTAAGACCTCATCGTACAGTTGTGTCAGCTCCGACCAGGCTTCGGTCATCACGACCAGACGCTCCAGCTCCGCACGCACATCCTCGTCGTCAGGTTGTAGACGCACGGCCTCGACCAAGACGCGCCGTGCACGCACCGGATCCACACCGCGACGCTCCCAAAGGTCAGCTGTCTCACGCAAGACAGCCACTTGCTCCATCGTATCTTGAGCCAAGACGAAGCGATCTTCGTTGAGCGAAACCAGCCTGCGCCAGTCGTCTTCTGCCTCATAAATGGGGCGCAGGATATCCACCGCGCGTTCCTTGAGATCGTCGCGCGTGCGCATGGCTTCCAGACGCTCGAGAGCTGCCTTGGAACCAGGGTCGTGACGCACCACTTCTTCCAGTTGTTCGAGCGCCAAGTGGTACTCACTCAGCTTGTTGACGTAGAGATCGGCCAACAAGATCCGATACTGCGCAGCGTCGGTCGGAGCAGATCCATCCGCCCGCGTCAGGTACAGACCCGCCAGCTCTTGCCAGTTCTGGGTGCGCGTATACAGGCGACTGAGCGCATTGAGCGAAGCTTGGTTGGTCTCATCCGTCTCCAGCGCTTGGCGGTGCGCCGCAATGGCTTCATCCAAATTCCCCAGTTGGGTCTCTTGTAGCTCGGCAATGACCGACAACAGCTGCTGCTGGTCCGCCGGATCGTAGCGATGTTCGAGCGCAGTTCGATGCAAAGCCACCCGCTCTTTGGCAGTCCCCACTTTTTTGAGCAGCCCATCCACACTGGCAAACAGCTCTGGGCTTTCAGGCTCTACCAAAAGCGCCCGCCGGAGCAGCAGTAGTGCCTCCGCATTCTTGTCGTGCTTGGCAAAAATTTCCCCAGCGCGTCGGCACAGGCGACCCGTGGTGTCGTCATCCGAAGGCAACCCTGCGACGAGATCCGAAAGTAACTCACCGAGCCGCAACTCAGCCCCGGCTACCTTCGCCAGACGTTCCATCTCCGAAAGCGTCAGATCATCGGCCAAGTCATCCTTGAGAAGCAGCGCGGTAACCTCCAAAGCGGAGAAGTAGTCTTCTTTCTGCTCCTCGTAGATGTTGGCAAGTCGCGTCACCAAATCGCGACGTTCGTCCGCGCCGTCCGCCGCTTCTAGCCTCAAAAGCAGCACGTTGAGCACACTGTCGTAGTCGCCGCGCACCATGTACACGGGCTCCAAGAGAGCGGCCACGCGCGCACGCAGCGCTGGATCGTTGACCTGATCTTTGAGTCGCTCTAGCACGCGGACGGCCGCTTGATTCTGGGGTTCATCGACCAGTGCCTGCTCCAGCTCATCCAGAGCGCGCTCGGTTTCATGTTGCTTGTCCGAAAGCACAGTGGCCATCTGCACGCGCAGGTCCGCCACCATCTCCGGCCTGTTGTCGATGCGACGCTGAATCAACGCCACCAAATCGTCGTAGCGCTCGGTGCGCGTATACAATCTTTCGAGCTGCTCGATAGCGCGGAGATCGAGGTCGATATCGAGGATGCCTTCATAGGTCGCAATGGCCGCATCGGTATCTTTGATGGCATTTGCCAAGAGCTCCGCTCGGCGGAACGAAATTTCGCGTCGCTCCGCGTCGCTCTCGGCCAGATCGAGGCGCTTGCCCAGGATCTCGAGCAGAGCTGTGTGATCTGCTTTGGCCGTGTACAAGCTCTCGAGCGCAGACAGGGACGCCTTGTCGTCAGCGTTGATAGCCAGCGCCTTGTTGTACGCAGCGATGGCGCCTTGCGTATCGCCCAACTCGTCGCGGAGCAGCTCTGCGATGCGCCGCTGGATACCCAGTTGTTCTTCAGCATCGAAGATGTCGGGAACAATCTTGCCGTAGGTCTCGATTTGAATGGCGCGTGCATTGGTCGCGGCTGCAAGTCGTTCCACCGCATCCACCCACTGCATCACCTCGCCCTGAGCCGCTGCTTCAACGATGCCTGATACGGCAAAGCCAAATGCTTGCGGCAAATCGTGCAATGCGTCCTCGGCGATGGCCATCGCTGCCCGGTAGCGTTCCACACGATAATGCGCATCGTCCGTGGCTTCTGCCTCGGCCTTGAGCACCAAGAGCAAGCGTGGATGATCACCGTCTGCCTCATAGATGGGGTGGAGGATTTCTGCAGCCTGAAGCTTGGTGTCTCGATCTTCGTGCTCAAGGAACAGCGCCAACGCCTCACGGCTGGTCTGGTGGGTAATGTCGATGGACAATGCTCGTCGATAAGCCTCGAGCGCCCCGGGTAGGTCATGGAGCTTGGATGCTGCTAGCTGTCCCAAAGCACCCAACGCGCGCAACCGTTCAACCTCGTCGTCGACGAGTTCCGCTTGCTCACGGAGGATACCGGCCAAGTCCTCCCAGCGCTCCGTCTTTTCATACAGCCGCCGCAGCGCGGCCAGCACATCGCGTGAGGGACCCGTTTCGTCCAAAATGGCTTGGTACGACGCAATGGCGTCAGACAGTTGTCCTAGTTGACGCTCCTGAACGTCGGCCAAGTGCCGCGCCAAATTCACGCGTTCTTTGCTGTCGATTGCCGCATCTCGCCGTTGGACCAGCACGCGTGCGACGTCGACGAATCGTCCTTCCTTTTCGTAGAGTTCACTCAAGTTACGTAGCGCCTCGGCGTCCTCGGGCTCATCAAGCAGCCGCCGTTCCCACGTCTTGAGTGCCGCGCTAGTTTGACCCAACACATCACCCTGCAGATGTGCCAAGCGGGCAATCAACTCGCCCTTACGCTCTCTATCGGACTCAATCTCAAGCTGCGCGCTCAGATTGTCGGCCAAGTCTGCAAACCGGTCCGACCCCTCCAACATGGCTTCGATGGCTCGCGCGGCAGAAAGTGCCAGGTCTGGCTCATCTGGATGCATGGCCACCACGCGCTTGTACGTGGCCTCGGCTGCCTTCAAATCGTCCAAGGCCTCAGCTTGAACGCTGGCAGCCTGTAACAACGTCTCCGCGATGATGGGCGTGTCCGTTGCCGCTCGAGCACTAGCCAAGAGCACCTCAACCACACGTTCACTTCGCCCCAAACGTCGACCCGAGTCGATCAGTCGGCCGCGCAACTCGCTGTCCGCGGGGTCGAGCGGCGCCAGTTCCGCGAACACGTCGAAAGAACCAACGTCATCGTGCAGACGATCGTCGCGCAAGGTCGCGATGCGGCGCAACAAGTCACGCCGCTCATCCTCACGCGCAGGATCCTCCGGGCGTTCAGACCCCTTAGGACGGAGCGCCTCCACGCGCACACCTAGCACGCGCACGAGATCGCGGATTTCATCCTTGATTTCGTAGACGCTCTCCAGCGCGATGGCCGCTCTGACGCGCACGCCACCAATCTCAAGCAACTCCTCGGCGACGTCGCGCGCCTCATAATTGCCCGGGTCTTCGCCAAGCACGCGCTCCAAGGCCTCGATGGCGGCTTCGGGCTGGTGCAGCCCGAGCGCCAGTCGAGCAAAACGTACCAGATAACGATGCTCCTCTTCGCCCGCCGCGAGCTCGGCCCGCTGCTTGAGCAAGGGCAGCAAATCTTCATGACGCTCGAGTCGGGTAAACAAGCGATCGAGACCGTCGAGCGCCGCCGCATTCTGACTATCGAGCGTCAGGATACGACGGTGCAGACCGATGGCCCTCTGCGCATCTCCGATGATGTCTTCGGTGAGCATGGCCATCTCGGAAAGCATCTCAATCTTCCGCTGCTCGGAGTCCAGACGCTCGATCTCTGAATCGTAGAGCTTCTCCAGTTCGCGCCAACGCTCGCCCGAGGTGAGGATCTCCTTGAGACGGGTAAAAGCAAACTCATCGTCCGGAGCAAGGCGAAGGACGCTCTCCAAATAGGGCGTGGAGCCCTGGGGATCGTTGAGGATCGCTTCGTGCAACTCGGCCGCTCGCCGCGACAGGTCCAAGCTGATGTCGTCAGGCAAGCCAGCGCGCAACGCGTTCTTGAAGGCGTCCGCCAGGTCCGTGGGTCTCCCAGCTTGACCTGCTAGCGGTCCAGCCCGATCCCAAAGGTCCATTTCCGCCGGGAACGTTTGTAGTGCTTCGAGCACCACCGTCAGCGCTGCGCCCGGTTCCTTGAGCTTGGTCTCGTAAATGTCAGCCAATTTCTTGTACAACTCGACCCGCTCGATGGGATCTGTGGTCTCCGATACGAGCGCACGCACCGCGTCCGCCTCTTGCCGCGCATCACCACCAGCTTCGTATTGCTCACTCAAGATGCGCGCCGCGTCAGCGCGCACCTCGGGCACTTCTACCAAGTGTCGCAACACCGGGATCACAGCCGCGCTCTCTGCTCCACCATCGAGGGCACGTCGGGCCGCTTCGAGCGCCTCAGTCGGGCGCTTCAAGCGCTCGGCCAAGAGCTCAGCCAACAGCGCGTCCTTATGCGCGCGTTCGATGCCGTCCAACAAATCGCGATGTTTGCTGATGGCATCTACCGCGTCTTCGGGGCGATCCAAGGCGATGGATAGGCGCGCCACGGCCTCGAGCGCCAGGGTGTTTTCTGGATCGGCGACCGCCGCCTCCTTAAAATGGGTGAGCGCTTCGGCGGGTGCGCCGACTACAATCTCCTCATAATTCGCCCACTCATTGAGAATGAGTGCCCGCTGCCGCGGATCAGCCTCGTGCTTTTGGCGATGATCATGAAGCCAACGCATGTGCTCGGGTCGGCTCTCTTGACGCAAGAGCTTTTCCACCTCGGCAAGCACCTCCATATCGGAGGGCACGGCGGCGGCCAGTTCTTGCAAACGCACGATGGCCTCTGCGCCACGTCCCAGCTCTTCACCCAGGACTTTGGCCAAACGGAGCGCAACGCTGCGCAGCTCGGGGCTCATTTCCTTCTCCTCCACCGCAGGTGGGGGTTCACTGGTAGGGCTGGAGGCAGCTTCGGGCGCTATGGACGCTTGTTTCCCGCCTTTGCGACGCCGCTGCTGTTTGCTGCGGCCGCGCTTGCCCTTCGTCGGTGATTCTTGCTCCGGCAGGCCGGGCGCAGCATCCTCGCTCTTTGACGCTGAAACCACGCCACCGAGCGCAGTGAAGCGCTCACTCAAAATAGTGAGCACATCGTTCCATTCACCGGCGGCACGCGCCGCCGACTCGAGCAACTCGTACGTACCATCAGCGTCAGGTGCGAGAAGATACGCGGTGCGGGCCGCCTGGTACGCAGCCTTCTTGTCCATGAGGCGCGTGCTGTAGATGGTCACCAGCTGACCCAGCATCATCACCTTCTCATCCACATCTTGTGTGATATCGATGAGCGCATCGAGCAAGGCGGGAATGCGGGCCCATTTTTCGTCCTCTTCGTACAGCGGCAACAGCCGTACGATGGCGCGCGGCTCCTTGGGATTGATGGTGAGGATGCGCTCATACGAGCGAATGGCGCGCGCGGCCTGGCCCAGTTGATTTTCGTAGACGCGCGCGGCACGAAACGACAAATCAAGCTTCTCTTCTGGATCCTTGTTGCGGTCCGCGGCGGTGGACAGCACCTCGGCCAACCCTTCAAGGTCGTTTTGCGAGGTGTACAAGAGCTCCAGCTCATCAAACCTGGATTCTTTGAGGTAGTTGTCGCGCAGTACGCGCATGGCGCGCGCGTTACCGGGCTGGACATCCACCACGCGCTGCCAGGTTTCGTTGGCCTGGTCCTGACGATTGAGATGCTCGCCATACACAGCACCCAGCTTTTGCAAGATGGGCAACTGCGATTCGTCCTTGTCCATGTGAGCCAGACGCTGCTCAAGCACCTCCGCCAACACTGCCCATTCCTTGGCGCGTTCGGCGATTTTTTCAAGTCGGTCGAGCACGTCGGTACGCGTGCTGTCGATTTGCAGGATCTCGCGGTACAAGCCGATCGCTTCATCGACGCGCGACAAACGCTCGGCCGCAAGTTGAGCCATCTCGCGCAACAACGGAACGCGCGCTACGCCTGTGAGGGACTTGAGTTGTTGCTCATAAAGTCCAAACAACTCTTTCCAAGCACGGCGCTTACGATACAGGTCTTCAAGGCGTTCGAGCGCCTCTGGGTCATCTGGCGCCAGCACTTGCAATGAGGCAAATGCTTCCATCGCGTGCTGGGCGTTAGAAAACTGCTCCAGCCAGCGCCGCGCTACCTGGCGATACAAAGAGATCTTCTCTTCTTTGTCGGGCACCAACTCAGCCAGCAGTTTTTGTGCGGACAGCAGGTCCCGTGGTCGTCCCAATCGTTCGTACAACGACGCGAGCTCGCGCACCTCGGAGATATCGTGCTCATCCAGCTGACCATCCAGGTGCACGATCTGATTGAGCACGGCGACCAAAGCCGTGTCGCTCTTGATGTACTGCCGATACACCGCCGCAATTTCGCGCAAAATGGTGAGCCGTGCGGCATAGTCCGACTCAGCCGTACGCTCCAGTTCCTGGCGCAACAGCTCGACCAAAGCGTTGTGACCTTGCGTCTGCTTGTAGAGAGTCTTCAGGTGCGCGCGCGCAGCAGCGTCCTCGGGATTGGCGCGCAGGTCTGCCTTGTACTTTTCAATGAACTTTTGTGCTTTCGTTTGATCGCTTTGACGCGACTCGATCTCCCGATCGAGCTCTTCCGCGCGTGGATCGTCGCTCGCAATGGCCTTGCGCGCCGCTTCTAGAATTTGCACGAGCCCAGCGTCGTCGTTCAACTGCTGTTTGTACTGTCGGTAGAAGGCAAGCACGCCCTCGTGCGTCGGATCCACCGCCCGGATCTTGTCGAACCACAGCTCCGCATCAGCCAATTGGCCGCGTTTTTTCCAGTGGAGCATCGCCACCTGCAACATGTCACCAAGACGCGTCTCTTCAGGTGCCTGTCCAGACTTGAGCGGGCGCTCGTAGGCGCGCACAAGCTCGTCCCAACGCTCATGGGCGCTGTAGTATTCAGTCACGTACCCCATGGCGTCTGCCTGCGTGGGGTCAGACACCAAAACGCGATCGTAAGCGGCCGCTGCGTGTTCGGCATCATCGAAGTAGTGTTGATAGAGGCGCGCCAAGCGAATGCCCGCGGCGACCCGATCGGCGTGGTCAGCCGCGCGATCGGCGATGCGCTCGAGCACCTTGACTGTGCCCTCCCAATTGGCCTGACGGCGGTAGATCACCTCGAGCAAGCGCGCAGCTGGCAAGTTGGAGTTATCGAGCCGGAGTGCGCGCTCTAAATTCTCAATTGTCTTGGGAAAATCAGGTTCTGGCGCAAAGCAAATCTCCATCTCGGCGGCGCGCATGAGCATCGCGCTGCGGTACTCGTCGTCGCTGCCGGTTTCCGCCTCGTTAAGATAGGATTTTGCCTGGGCTTGGTAGCGACCGGCCTTGGCGCGCAGCTCCTCGAGCTGCTCTTCCGCTTGGGGGTGATGGGGCGAGATTTCCAGCGCCCGTTCAAGCACAGAAATGGCGCGGGAACCTGAGAACAATTCTTGTGCAAGAACTTGTGCAAGCTCAATCAATGCACTCACTCTTTGTTCAGCGTCCGGTTCCAACCGCGCCGCGAGCTCTAACAAACGAGCCACGGCCTCGGATTCACCTCGGGCGGCGTGTCGATCACGCGCCGCGTGCAATAAAGTGAGCGCATCCTCGGTCGAGAGATCTCCCCCACCCTCAAGAACTTCATCGTGCAAGTTCTGCCAGGCCTCCTCAGCGCTAGGGTTGATTTGAATCGTGCCGAGTGCGGTGCGAACCGTCTGTCCATCCATTGCAGTTGTCTCTATCCCCTCAGCGTCAGGCGCCACCCTGGCCGACCCCATGAGGTGGGCAGAGAGTAGCGTCGGGTACGACAAGCAAACAACCCCAGACGGAGCGCAAGCTGCTGCAATCTCGGAGCTAAATCCTTGCGCACAGGTCAGAGTGGCGCTCAGCTGAGCCTGCATGCAGATCCGCAGCCGATGTAGGACCTTGACTTCCAATGTGGTGCGGACAAACCGCCTGATCGGGCGTGGACTGCTGAGCGTTGTCCTCGTATCGGCCCAAGTGGCATGCCAAGAAGACCGGCCCTACACGCCATTTCAAGTGGCCACCAGCTTGCCCGAAGCGCCGGCGGCGCCCAGCGCAGACTCAGTCGGCGCACAGACTCAGCCCTCCCGGTCGGAGGGTCGACTTGCTCCCACAGGGCGCTCCAGCTGGGTCTGGGACACGCAAGAGCTGCGCGCACTGCCCGGACTGGTGTTCTCCTCAGGGATCGAAGTGGGTGAGCAGGACGAGAAAATTACGCTGGCATGGCTGATTCCGGAGAAGAGTGGGGACAGCGAAGCACGGCGCGCAGCAGGTCTATACCGCTTTGACCAAGCCGGCGCGGTCCAAGGCCCCGCGCTCTCGTCCTTGCCCCCCGGACTGCCCAGCGGGGACGACTGCGCCTACGCCACCCAGTTGCAACAGACCGGAAGGAGCACAGTGACGTCGCGGCTGACGGTGCGCTGCCAGGAGCGTTCTCTGAGCCAAACCCCCACACAAAGCATCTCGGTCCTCGATCCTCGGGCAGCTCGACCTCAACTCATCGAGGTGCTGTTGGCAGAGCCGGCTCCCGGGGAACGTCTCCAGGTGGACGTGCACTCGGACGACGTGGACGGAGACAGCCGCGATGATGTCGAATTGTCGGTCACTCTGACCTCTCCCCAGGGCGCGCAGGAAAGTCTGCCCATCCGCTGGCTGAATCGACCCGCAGGTGCGTCGCGCCAGGCCAATACTCCACTTGATGCGCTCGCGCGACGCGTATCCGCGCTCTCCACGCAAGCAGTGCAAAAGGCGCATCGCGCCAAGGTCCCGGACCAAGTGGACGCTTTGCGGCGTCTGCTCAGCTCGCTGTGCGACGAACTGGGCACCGCTCGCATTACCGTAGCGCCTTCGTCCAAGCTGCAGTGCGGAAAAATCGGGCCTTCCCTCGCCCAACTCGTGCAGGTGACAGTGCAAGCGCATCTGGGAAACAAGGACGTGGCGCGGGCCGTGGGCGAGGCTGTTCGCTTCGATTGGTTTTCGCAGAAGCCCAGCGAGGCCGAACGCAAAGCCTTGCAGCAACTCATCCAACCGCGGCTCAACAAGTTACCCGGCAAGCAGCTCGCGCGCTTCGACGTCAAGCTGGACCTGGCGCAGACGACCGCAGCTAGCCCCTTACATTTTGATGCCTCGGGCCAACTGTGGGGGCAATTTTTAGACGGAAAGGTGCGACGACTCACCTTGAGCGGCGACCCGCCGCTGACAGCGCCGAAGCCGGTCGACGAGGACAGCGACCCATCCCAAGTGCAGGCAACCCCGCCCATCGTTGCCCCCACCTGGGATCGACAGCCCAAGGGACCTGGCGGTCGCTTCGTCACCGCGCTGGTGGCCTCTTGTGAGCGGTCCGAGGTCCAATTGGCGTTCGGGCGTGCCGATGGTGTGGCTTTACCGCCCGTGGCCATCGGCCTGCTCGCTCCGCGACCGGGCAACTGCCGCGAGTTTTCTGGCAAAAACCTCCAAGGCCAGGTCCTCGGATGGCGCGCGGGACAAGTGGCGGTGCTCATAGGCGGGGAGATATTCTCAAGTGGCGGACCGACGCACGGCTTCGACGAATCGGTGGCCTTTGGTTCTCCGTTGGGGATCATCGTCCAGCAAGGCGCCAAGCTCGATGTGGTTGAAGTCGAGCGCGGCATCGACCATCGACTTTGTGTGGTGAGCATGGCCCGCGGCAAGCTCGCCTGCCTCCAAGGCGACTCGGTCTTCGTTTATGGCTTCACTGAGGCCCGCTAACTAGCGGTTCGACAAGGTCTTGAAACGCGAAAGAATGTTGCTAGGTTCCGCGCCCCAACCAGCGGGAACACCCCGTGCTCCTTACCCTTGTTGGCCTTTCCTTATCCTTTGTTGTCCGCCAATTTAGCTCAGTTGGTAGAGCAGCGCATTCGTAACGCGCAGGTCATCAGTTCGATTCTGATAATTGGCTCCAGAACATCCCCTCATTGATAGCTCACAATCAACCCGGTGACGCACAATCGGCCCGGATCATTCGGTTGTGATTGTCGAGCCCGGGCATCTATAATAGAGTGCTGGCATGACTGAGGTCCTCGGGTTTCGCTTCGCAGCAGTGGCGGCGGGTATCAAAAAGAAGGCGGGCGCCCTCGATCTTGGCCTGATCGCGGCGGATGAACCGTGTGCGGCAGCCGCCGTCTTCACGCGCAACTTGGTGCGCGCCAACCCAGTGCATTTGTCTGAGCAGCGGGTACTGAGCGGCAAGGCGCAGGCCCTCCTGGTCAACTCGGGCAATGCCAATGCATGCAATGGCACTGCGGGCATGGACGCGGCTTTGGCTACGACGGGCGCAGTCGCGGAGACCTTGGGCATCGATGGTGCATTGGTGTTGCCAGCTTCCACCGGGGTGATCGGTCAGCTACTGCCGGCAGATCGCATCATCGCCAAGATGAGCGATCTCGTAGCGGGCCTGTCCCAGCACAATGCTGAGCTTTTTGCCGAAGCCATTTGCACGACGGATCGCTGGAAGAAAATCGCCTCGACCCGGATCGAGTCCGGCGGCCGCGTGGGCACGGTGCTGGCGATCGGTAAGGGCGCCGGGATGTATCATCCGGATCTCGCTCCCGCGGGCCAGCTTCCTCAGCCCGATGGCAGTGGATTTTCAGACGCGGATTTCGCGGGACTGCACGCCACCATGCTGGTCTACATCGTCACCGATCTGAGCGCGGAGCCTGAATTGCTCAAAGAGGCGCTGTTTGCCGCGGTGGATCGCTCATTTAACGCGTCCACGGTCGACGGCGACACCAGCACCAACGATTCAGTGTTCCTGCTTGCGTCAGGCAAGAGCGGCATCAAGCCGAGTCTGCAGGACTTGGAAGGCGCGCTCTTCGAGGTGTGTTCGCGGCTCGCGAAGGAAATGGTGCGCGACGGCGAAGGCGCCAACCACGCGGTCAGTATCGTGGTCAAAGGTCTGCAAAACGACGCCGAGGCGCGCGATGTGGCCCGCAGCGTGGCGACTTCACCTTTGGTGAAGACGGCCTTCACCGGACAGGACGCCAATTGGGGACGCTTGCTGATGGCCGCTGGTAAATCTGGGGTGCCTTTCGACCCCAACCGGGCATCCGTGTACATCGGCGGGGTCTGCATCTGCAGAGATGGCCAGGTGAGCGATGAAGCTGCTGATCGCGCCGCGAGTGAGCAAATGAAGCTGCCCGAGTACACGGTGGAGCTTGTCCTTGGCAACGGACCAGGCATTTTTACCTACCTCACCTCGGACATGGGGCACGCCTACATCGACGTCAACGCGGGGTATCGCTCGTAACGTGGCCGAGCGCACCGCTCGCTTCTGCTCCATCCTTTGCGTGTGCGCGGTCCTGCTCGCCGCTTGTGCTCCTCGTGCGGGCACCATTGGAGCGATTTTGACCCGCGAGCAGACGGGGCGCACCTTCGTCCGCGACGTACCGCCTCATTTGGCCGCGTACCAGGCAGGGGTGCGTCGTGGGGATGAAATCTTGTTCGTGGAGGGTCGCCAGGTCGGTTCCCTTACGGACGCGGAGCTGCACAGCCTGCTCTCTGGGGCGGTAGACCAAGAGGTCCACCTCACCTTGGCTCGCGATGGGACCACGATCTTGCGACTGAGCGTGGCACGCAGCCCGGCCGAGCCCTACCGTCCGGCCCCCTAGCACCAGCCCCTCCATGGCGCACGTCAGCCGGAATCTGCTGCGGGGACCGGGTCGGACGGACTCGACCGATGAGGCTGATTTTCCGACAAAGGGTCCTTCGCCCTTTTACACTCCAAAACATTCACGTAGAAGGTCGCGGAAGTTAACCGCGTTACCCAACGCACTATCAGGAAGCCCATGAAGAATTACGTTTTTTCGTCTGAATCCGTCACCGAAGGTCATCCCGACAAAGTGTGCGACAACGTCTCCGATGCGATCTTGGATGCTGCGCTCGCAGGGGACAAGATGAGCCGCGTTGCATGTGAGACAGCTGTTAAGACCGGATTTGTTTTGTTGGCCGGTGAGATCACGACCAAGACGAACATCGACTACGCCAAGATCGTTCGCGACACCGTCCGTGACATCGGCTACACCGACAGCGACATGGGCTTCGACGCGGCCACCTGCGGCGTTCTCAACGCGGTAGAAGCTCAATCGCCCGACATCTCTCAAGGTGTGACCGCGGGACAAGGCCTCCACAAGGAACAAGGCGCCGGCGATCAGGGCCTGATGTTTGGTTTTGCTTGCGACGAAACCCCTGAGCTCATGCCCGCCCCCATCATGTACAGCCACAAATTGGCAGCTCAGCTCGCCAAGGTACGCAAGACCAAGAAGGTGGATTTCTTGCGCCCCGACGGCAAGACGCAGGTGACGGTTGCCTACGAAAACGGCCAGCCCAGTCACATCACCCACGTGGTCATTTCGACCCAACACGCGCCTTCTGCCAATCACAAGACCATCACGGAAGCCGTCATGGAGCTCGTGATCAAGAAGTCGCTCCCTGCCAAATTGCTCACGGCTGATACCCAATACTGGATCAACCCCACTGGCCGCTTCGTGGTCGGAGGTCCGTGCGGTGACGCCGGTCTGACGGGCCGCAAGATCATCGTCGATACCTACGGCGGCATGGGTCGCCACGGTGGCGGCGCGTTCTCCGGTAAGGACCCGTCCAAGGTCGATCGTTCCGCTTGCTATTTCGCGCGCTATGTCGCCAAGAACATCGTCGCGGCAAAAGTTGCGACGCGCTGCGAGGTGCAGGTGGCTTACGCCATCGGCGTTGCCAAGCCCATGGGGGTGTTCGTCGACACGTTTGGAACTGGTTTGGTCGATGACGAGACGCTCGCCAACTACGTAGAGAAGAACTTTGACTTCCGTCCCGCTGCCTTGATTAAAGAGCTGGACTTGCTGCGCCCCATTTACAAGCCCTCGGCGTCGTACGGCCACTTTGGTCGTAAGGAATTTCCTTGGGAGGACACCAAGCGCGCGGCCAAGATCGCCGACGATCTGTTGGGCGGTGCCCAGGGCCGCTCTCGTAAGCGCGCCAAGTAACCAAGCAGCACTGGCCTAAAAAGGAAGGGACCGACTGCAAGCAGTTGGTCCCTTTTTTCTTTGGCGAGGCGCAGACTGAAAAGAGCAGCCATGCGAACAGTCAGGTTACCGGCACCATCCTGAGGAGCGGCGCCGGTCTCATCTGGCGCGTACGCTGCATCGGACGCGTAGACTGCATCCGGCGGGCACACGGCGTGTCCCACTCAGACCGCTTCGTCGCCCTTCTCACCGGTACGAATGCGGACCGCTTCATCGATGGTCGAAACGAAAATCTTTCCATCACCAATGCGCCCAGTCTTGGCGCTCTTCTCGATGGCATCAATCACCGAGTGCGCGAGATCGTCGCTCACGACGATTTCAAGCTTCACCTTCGGAACGAAATCAACCACGTATGCCGAACCGCGATAGACTTCCTTTTTACCACCAGTACGACCAAAGCCCTTCACCTCAGTCACTGTCATGCCTTGGACGCCTACTTCAGAAAGCGCATCCTTCACTTCGTCGAGTTTAAAGGGTTTGATGATCGCTTCGACCTTCTTCATTGCGTTTCTCCCGCATTTGTAAACTCCCCAAGACGCTGAGGAGGTTGATGGTTCGTAGAACTCTCTCTAGTCCTACGAGTTGGCCCGCCCAGCCCTGTCGAACTGAAATTGAGGAGCGATGAGGAATACTCTGACGCCATATTTCAATCTAGTCAAAAGACACGTTCGCTAGGGACCGAATGGAACCGTTGAGTGGTTGGGAACCCGTTAAAACTGGATTCTCTGACCTCGAGTTAGAGGTAGCGGGGCACGCGTTTCCGAAATGTTTCCTGAGCGCTTCCCTGCAAAATCTGTTGAGATTTCCCGAAACTTGCGCGTCCGGGGTGCCCGTTGATCCACCCAATTCGAGCGCCTCGAAGGCGCGGAGCAACCAGCCCCGGGGATCCGCGCGCCTGCTTCGGGCCACTCGCCCTGAGCGGTGTCGTAAGCCGTGAATTCGCCTCAAAAAAAGCCAGGCTTGGCGGAGCACAGCGCTCCGTCTAGTGTGCTTCGGGGACGCTACGTATCCGAATCGATGACTGATGGACAGAGATCGCAGGTGCCGATCGGAACGGTCCTTGAGGGCAAATTTCGTGTCACTCAGGAGATCGGGCGTGGCGGCATGGCCACGGTCTACGAGGCTGAGAACGTCGACATCGGCAAACGAGTCGCGGTCAAGATCCTCAGCGCCGAGTTGATCACCTCACGCGTAGTGCGCGAACGCTTCATCCGCGAAGCACGGGCGGCTGCAGCCATCCACTCGCCTTACATCTGTGAAGTCTACGATTCGGGCATGTACCAAGATCGCCCGTTTCTGGTGATGGAATTGTTGGACGGGGAGAGCCTGTACGACCGCATGACCCGCGTACGGCAACTCAAAGTGTCCACCACGCTCAAGGTGATGCGACACGTGGTGCGAGGGCTGGCCAAGGCCCACCAAGCAGGGGTAGTTCATCGCGATCTCAAGCCCGAGAACATCTTCCTCACCCGCGACACCGACGGGAGACTACTGGCCAAAATCGTCGATTTTGGCCTCGCGAAATTCTACGAGAGCCGCGACGGGCACGACGATAAGAACGTTCGCCTTACCCGCGAAGGTGCGCTGTTCGGCACGCCAGCATACATGAGCCCGGAGCAGGCGCGTGGGCAAGGTGAAGTCGACCATCGCGCAGATTTGTGGGCGTTGGGCTGCATCACTTACGAATGCCTCACAGGTCGCACCGTATGGGACGTGCAGCAAGGCGTCGCCATGATTTTGGCCCAGATCGCGCGTGGCCAGCTGCCCGATCCGCGTCACTATCGGCCCGATCTGAGCGGCGAATTCGTCGACTGGTTCAACCGCGCCCTGCATCCGGATCTTACGCAACGCTTCCAATCCTCGCGTGAATTTTTGGAAGCGTTGGAGCAGGTGTTGGTCGACGAAAATGAGCCTGTTTCCAGCATGAATCCGCTGCTGATCTCGGCGCGCACGGCGGACATCCCCGACCCTCCCCTGATCCTCACCAGTCCACCGCCCGAGGGTCCAATCTACGCTCAAGGCGGCACCTCAGGCCGCGCCGTGGCGTGGCTTTCCGTGCTTGCGGTCTGTGTGCTCAGCGGTTACGCGTTTTGGCTGTATGTCCTCAACCCCGCGGAGGCGCACCTGTCTGAGCGCCCCGCGACCTACAACCGCAACGGCGCGTCGCTCGAGGGACAAGCCGCCGTCCCCAGTGAAGAGGGCCCCGGTGCCGAGCTGATCAATCGAGCGCAGCTTCAGTTTCGCAACGATCAGCACGAGGAGGCCCTGGCCACGCTGGAACTGGCTCGCGGAGAAAACCCCAACATCGCGCTGTCACTCATCCGCCACGCCAACGTGTCCCAGGAAGAAACCGGCAACTGCCGGCTAGCGGGGATCGGGCGGCCACGCCCCTTCGACGTGAGTGTTCCAGCCTCCCACGCGCGCATCGCCGTCGGCGCTGAGGGCATTTTGGCTTTGTGGACCGATGCTCATCAGGACCCCAAGCGGCGCAACGTCTATGCGGCGGTGCTCGATGATGCGCTGCGACGTTTGTCACCAGTCCGCAACGTCACCCCGGAAGCGAGCTCCGCCATTTACCCAGCGCTCACCCCCATCGCGGGAGGCTACGCCGCGCTGTACTGGGATTCCGGTGAGGGAAAGCCGGGCGTCTATGTGGGAGCCATTGCGGCAGGCGGGACGCTCAAGACGCCAGCGCAGCTGCTATCGTCTGAACGCAAAGAAAAGTACTACCCCAGCCTCTCTGTCCTACCCGACGGCAATCTCCTGTCGGTGTGGAGTGAGAAGCGGGGCGAGCATTCCGCGCTGGTCGTACGTCGCCTCAATCCAGATCTCGTCCCGCAAGGCGCTCCGTTTGCTCTCACTGCGCTCAAGAAGGGCGATGCGACGCAGCCCACAGCCGTGGTATTTGGGCAAGAGCTCTTCATCGCCTACCGCTACGACATGGCTGCGGCCGGAACCGAGATCCGCCTCTTGCGGGTGCCGCTCGACGCTCCCGTGTTTTCAGGCACACAGGTGGCCTCCAACTTGGAGGATGACAGCTGGGCTGGCTCAAGCGTCACCATCCGTGCCGCGCCCAAGCAAGCCGAGCCCTCTTTGGTGTGTGATGCCGAGGGGTGCTTAGTGGTTTGGGATGACGAGGCCGGAGGGTCATTTGCAGGCTATGTGTCGCACGGACAAGACGTGGCTCTTTGGCATCGCGAGTTTTCGAGCAAGGGCAAGCGTCCGGTGGTGGCTCGTAGCGCGGATGGTGAAATTGCCGTCGCCTATTTCGCGGGCGATCGGTTGTTCATCGCCTCGGCCGGTAAGGACGGCATTGGCCGGCCCTCGGTGCTCAGCAGGGTGAGCGGTTTTCAACCAGCCCCCACATTGGTTCCGGGAACGACGCGAGGCGACTGGTTGCTCTCATGGCGCGATTTTGAAGCAGGTCATCTGGAGATTTTCGTTGCGCGGGCGCAGTGCAGTACCGTGCTCAACAAGTGAGGCACGAAATGAACAAGGTGGCGGAATCGAAATTAAAAATTCCCCCGCGGATCAAAATTCTGCGCGCCCCACTCGCCTCTCAACGGCTAGAGCTCAGCCCCATTTCCAGTCGGGATGCGGATGAATTCTACCGGGCCGTCCATGAATCGCGCGCAGCGCTGTTGCCGTGGCTGCCCTGGGTGCACCTCAACAACACCCCCGAGGACAGTCTGCGCTACACACAGGCCGCGGAGCGCGATTGGGATGCACATGCGGCCGCACGGTTTTTCGTCAAGCTGAGCTCCAATCAGCAATTGATCGGGGTGGTGAGCCTCGAAAACTGCTCGGTCATGCACCGCGCTTGTCAGTTGGGTTACTGGCTTCACACGGCGGCCTGGGGGCAAGGTCTCATCACCGAAGCAGCAGCGCGCGTCTTGCAGTTTGCCTTCCTGGAGATGAATGCCAACCGTGTATCGTGCGCGGCCGGCACGCAGAATGCGCGCAGCTTGAAAGTCATCGAGCGCCTGGGCTTTCATTTCGAAGGAGTAGCCAGGCAGGCGGAGTGGGTGCAGGACAGGTACATCAATCACGCGGTGTACTCGCTGCTGCGCTCGGAGTGGTGTGTGGCAGAGCCTGCGCAGCGTTTGGGTTGAAGCATGCGCCCCCTCCCGTTTTCTGTCGCCGCGCCGGCCATGATTTTCTTCTTCGGTGCCAGCATCACCGTGTTTGCCATCGCTTTTGGCCTACGCGACATGGGCATCAGGGCCGATCGTGCCGCCATGGAACGTGCCCGGTCCATGGCTGATGCATTTGCGCCCCGTCTCGAGGCTACTCCACCCACAGCCTGGTCAAGGCTATTGAATCAAGCTGCCACCGGCTGCAAGTGCGTCATTTTGGTCCAGGACGCGACCAGCTCGCTCCGGTATTCGTCACCCGAACGCGCGCTCGGTGTCGATCGTTGGACTGAACTTCAAAGCGCAAAAGATCGCCTGGAGGGTCGTCCCTCGTATTTCATCGCGCGCAAGTCGCTTCATCCAGCGAGCGAAACTGGCCGGGGTGCCTTCCAACTGATCATCTTGGTGCCGCTCGCCGACGTCAGAACGCAAAAGTCCGCGCTGATGTCCTCGGTCACCACGTTTGCCGTGGTGCTGCTTTTGTTGGCTGGATCTTTGGGGTGGACGCTGGCCCGGGATGTTCACGCCGACGTGCTCTTCGTGCGCAATCGCATCGCTGAGATGGCCAAGGACACGGACACGCCCAAAACGCAGATGATCCCGGTGCGCACCATCGATCAAGTGGGACAGCTCACCGCCTCATTCAACGTGCTCTTGGAGCGCTTTCGAGCGGCGGAGCGCGCCTACCGACAAGATCTGGTGCAGGCGCGCAGCTTTGATCAGGATCGAACTGCATTCTTGTCCGCACTTAGCCACGAACTACGTACCCCGCTCAACGCGGTGCTCGGTTTCGCGGACGTACTACTGCATGAAATCGACGGTCCGCTCAGCGACGACGCGCGGGAGAATTTGACCATCGTGCGCACGTCCGGCGAGCACCTCAGGGCGTTGATTGACGACATTCTTGCGCTCAGCGCGATCGAATCGGGCGAATTTCGCCTCAGTCGGGAGACGTTGGATATCCATCAGGTGGCTCACGACGTGGTGATGGAGGCCCGACTTGCTGCTCACCAAAAGGGCATCGAGGTCCATCTCTCCGAGAAAAAGGACCACACCATCGCCGCGGCCGATCGGCGACGCATGCGACAGATCTTGGGCAACGTCATCGGCAACGCCGTAAAATTCACTAACCAGGGACACGTTCAAGTGGAGGTCGATGGTGATGACGATTGGGTCGTGGTCACTGTCACAGACACCGGACCGGGTATCCCGGACGAACAACTGGATGCCATTTTCGAAGAGTTTCAACAGGCAGATTCCCAAGCCGCACGGCGGATGGGGACTGGGCTCGGTCTGTCTATCACACGCCGCCTGACACAACTTCACGGTGGAACGGTGCGCGTCAAGAGTCGCCTAGGAGAAGGCTCAACTTTTACCATTCGTATCCCTACGCGAGAGAATACGACGCACGCTTCCCAAACTACGATCGTGCCACGAGCATCACAGCCGGTCATCTTGGAGAGCCCCGGCGAGCCCTCGTCCGACAAAGCCGAAACGTCCTAGGGTTCACCCAACCATCTCGATACGCTTAAAAGAGGCTCCCTTGTTCCCCCTCGGCAGAGCCGTTCCCCCGGACCGGCGGCCGTCCCATGTGAGCATACGCCTTCTTGGTGGCTATCCGACCCCGTGGAGTCCTTCCCAGATAGCCTTGCTGCAGCAAATACGGCTCATAGACGTCCTCCACCGTGTCGCGCGGTTCAGCCAGTGCAGCGGCCAGTGTCTCTACCCCAACAGGTCCACCGTCATAATGATCGATGATGATTTCGAGCAAGCGCCGGTCCATGACGTCTAAGCCAGCTGGGTCCACTTCCAAGCGATCACAAGTGAGCTCAACGATGCGACGATCGATGTGTCCCCCACCCTCTACGTCGGCAAAATCTCTAGCTCTACGGATCAAGCGATTGGCCACGCGCGGTGTTCCTCGTGATCGCTCGGCCAAGCTCTGCGCTCCATCCTCGTCACAGGGGACACCAAACAACGCGGCACTGCGCACGATGATCTTGGCCAAGTCTTGTGGAGGATAAAAATCAAGGCGCAAGGTGACCCCAAATCGCTCTTGCAGCGGCTTGGTCAAAAGACCGGTGCGCGTGGTGGCGCCGACCAGCGTAAAAGGCTTGAGATCGAGGGGAATGCTCTCAGAAAAGGCGCCTTCGCCCATGAGTACGTCGATACGAAAGTCCTCCATGGCTGGATACAAAGCCTCCTCCACTGGGGCGCTGAGGCGATGGATCTCATCAATGAACAACACATCGTTCTTCTCGAGTCGGGTGAGCAGGCCGGTGAGCACGCCCTTGTGCTCGATG
>JACZCW010036911.1_pt1 | contig 57418 bp, 80 predicted proteins | sample 8641861 | NCBI WGS metagenome assembly JACZCW01 (sample SAMN15324607, study PRJNA640507) | soil metagenome | isolation source: intercropping sugarcane | place: China: Luxin town, Laibin City, Guangxi Province | collected 2019-07-25 | depth 10cm m | reverse complement strand
CTCCACCCGGAGGAAGTAGAGCGGCCACCGAGGCGGCAAAGGTGGCTGCGTTGAGGGTCACGGGAGTCTCGAAGACGTCACCCTTCCCATTCTCGTCGCCAAGCCAGAACGCCATCCCAGCTCCCCGGAGGAGGAACTGATCTGACGAGGACCGCTCACGGTACACACCGACATACCGCGCCGCAGCCAAGAGCGCGTCCCCATACTCAGCCGGGTTGACCTTGTTGGGGACGATCACGATATGCCCGAAGTAGTTGATCTGATCGAGGATCGAGCGCGGTGTTGTCTCCCGAAGGCGAAGCTCCCAGGAGCCGAGGGCCTGCCGGACCTCCGTTACCGTCATCGCCTCACCGCCATAGTCGATTCGGACACAGCACCAATGTACTGGTTCCGGAGGTCCAAAGCCGCGTCGCCCGTGGCCGCCCCCGTGCCGTCCACCACCGAGCCAATGAACACGTCCAGCGCGGTGACGGCAGCCTTCGAGAGGCCCCGGTTAGTCGTATAGGTCGTCACAACGCTTGAGCCTACTACGAACTTGTTTCCGGCTGCATCGTTGTTCGTCGCCACGACGTACCCGGAGGCGGTGTTGTCGGTCGCTGTCTCAGTCGTCTCCAGGTAAGCGCCAAGCGTGGCAGAGGAGTGCGTCTGGATATAGATCTCAGCGAAGCGGGAGCCACGGCGGAGCGTGATGTCTACGAGAGTCCGCCCGGGGGACGCAGCCTTGAGGAGGCGAATGGTCACCATCTCGAAGTCGTTCCGGAGGACCGTCAGCTGATCGGGATTCCCGAGCGAGGTCGTGGCTCCACCCAGCGCAATGTGCCAGTCCTTCGTCTCCCAGGCGGTCCCGCCCCAGGAGCTGATCCGGAGCATTCCGTTTGCGGTCAGCGGGGTGATCTGGACGAGACCGTTATTGATCTCCCACCCAGTCGTCGTGGCCCGGAGGTTAGTGCCGACGCGCTCAACTCCGTCCGTTAGGAAGCGCGCCCTGCCACCGAGGTACGAGCCAACCGGGCACCCCCACCGGGGGTTGATTCCGGAGGGAAGGCCCCGGTAGACGACCACTGCCCCGTCTGCGCTCGCCCGGGAGACTGTTCCGGATACTCCAGCCGACCCAACAAAGTACGCATAGTGTCCGATGGGAGGAGCCTGCCACCGCTCGCCGGTCGCCGCATAGCCATTTGTGCGGACGATCGTCCCCACCCGGCTCTCCAGGTCCACATTGTTGTCCGGTCCGAACTTCCGCATGATAAATGACCAGTCGAAGCTGACCACGGCCTCGGAGACCCAGTTGAGCGCCGTCACGTTGACGTCGTGGATCTGGTAATATCCGTTCTGGTCCGTCTTGTGCTCGAAGGTTACGGGCACGATCCGGTCGGCTAGGCCCACGACATCTTCCTGCATCTTCTGCACCGCGTCGGAGGTCGCCCCCTTCCAGCCGGTGTAGTGCTGCCCGACGATTGACAGCGTCTTCTCGCCCGTGCCCGCGTTGTGGTTCTCTTGGCAGGTGTACAGCTCCGAGAGCTGAAGCCGGCCAACCCGCGCTACTCCCCATCCCATCAGGCGTGCTCCTTCTCGTAGCGGTCCAGCTGCTCGTGGAGCTTAGCCACGATCTCGCGCGGAGCACCCGGGTTGTTCAGGTCCCAGACTCCGGTGATGTTGAGGTTCTGGATGGTTACCTGGCTCGTGCGGTTAGCCTCGGCCGCGAGCGCGCTAGCAGTAGGCGTAGCCACGCTCACCGGCGCAATGGTCCGCTGTGCCGAGGCGACGGACGACGTGCCTCCACCCGGTAGCTCGCCCGCGACTCCGGCCATGGTCTTCGCCATAGCGTTCTCGGCTAGCTTCGCCGCGCTGAGGATGCCTATGGCGAAGTCGTCCACGAACCGCTGACCGCGCTTAAGCACGTAGCCCTGACCCGAGAGCGGGCCTTCCTCGGCTGGCGATCCGGGCAGGAACTTGCCCACGACTCCGACGAGCTTCCCAGCCGCGTCCTTCAGCTTCCCGAGCATCGACAAGATACCGTCAATCAGGCCCTGGACTAGCTCCTTGCCCTTGTTGAAGAGGAGGGAGCCGATGTTCCCGATGGCGTCGAAGATCTTCGCAGGGATCTGCTTGACGAACTCGATCAGCGGGCCGATACCCTGATCTGCTGCGGCCTTCAGCTGGCTGAAGAAGTTCCGGATCTTATCGACAATCGCCTTGATTCCGTCGATGACGGCTATGACTCGGTCGCGGGCCGAGGTGAACAGGCCGACGATCGTGTTCCAGAGCCCGGTGAAGAACTCCACGACTCCGTTCCACACGGCAGCCGTCGTGGAGCTGATATTGTCCCACGCCTTGACAAGGAAGTCCCAGATCTTCGTTGCTGCGCCGATGATGTACGGGCCGATAAAGCCCCACACCTTGACGATAAGGTCGCGGATGCCGTTGAAGAGCTTGAGGGTGTTCTCGGCGATCCAGTTCCATACCATCTTGATGAAGTTCCACCAGAACTGGATGGAACCCATGATGTAAGGCCCGATGAATCCCCAGACCGCCTTGACCAGATTCAGGATGCCGTTGAACACGGTGCTGACGATCGTCCACCAGGCGTTGAAGACCGCCTTGACAACCGCAACGATGACCGAGAAGATAGCCGAGATGATGGACCAGGCGGTCTTGATGATGGAGACGATTAGCCCGAAGACCGCCTTGACTACCGGGGCGATGAACTTGAAGACGGCTACGATGATGCCGATGTAGAACTTGATTCCCCCGACGAGGAACTTCAGGACGTTGGTGATGATCTTCTTCGCGAAGTTGAAGTGCGAGACAATCACCGCCCAGGCGGCCTTGAAGAAGGGAACTACGTTGTTCTTGAACCACTCGACTACCGCGAGCGCGGCCTTCTTGATCGCCTCCCAGACCGTAATCACGATCTTCCGGAAGGTCTCGGAGTTCTTCCACAGGAGGATGATGCCAGCGATGAGAGCGGCTATCGCGATGATCACGAGGCCGATCGGGTTAGCCGAGAGCGCGACGTTGAGGAGCCACTGTACAGCGGTCCAGGCGATCGTCGCTGCCCGCGCTAGTTTGGTCCAAAGCGTCCAAGCCTTAATCGCGAGGACCATCACCTGCACGGCCTTCGCGAACTGATATATCTTGACCGCGAGGCCGAGGAAGAGAAGGAGACCCGACGTCACGAGCGCAACGTTGACGATGACATTCTTGGTAGAGTCCGAAAGCCCGTTGAAGAAGGTCGCGGTCTGCTCCAGGAATCCCGCGACCTTCGTGATAGCGGGCAGGAGTAGGGTGCCGAAGCTGATGGCCGCTGTCTCGGCCTCGCCCTTCAGGCGCTCAATAGCCCCGGCAGTGTTATCGAGGCGAGCCGCAGCGACCTCGGCTGCGGTGACCTTCCCCATCGCAGCGGCCATCTTGTCGAAGCCCGCCGCTCCCGCGTCGGTAAGCGTCGCAGCCGCCCGGATCGCGTCGGACCCGAAGATGGTCTCCAGAGCTAGCTGCTTTTGCTGGGAGGTCATGTTCTTGGTCGCGTTCTGGAGGACCTGGGAGACCTCGGCTAGCGACTTGATGTTTCCTTGCTGATCGAAGAAGGCGTTGGAGCCGTCCTTTGTGACGAGACCGAGTTCCTTGAACAACGCGATCTGTGTCTTGGTGACGGGCTGGAGGTTACTCAGCATCGTCTTCAGCGACGTACCCGCGTCGCTGCCCTTGATGCCGACCTTACCCATCAAGGCAATAGCCGTCGCGGTGTCATTGAAGTCGAGACCAACGAGGTTGGCTACCGCGCCAACTTGCTTGAGCGATTGTGCGAAGTCCCCCACCGAGATCGAGGAGGAGTTGGCCGCCCCCGAGATGAGATCTGCGATCTTGGGGAGATCCTTCGCGGATAGCTCGAAGGAGTTCATCGCGTCAGCCGCTAGCTCGGCAGCCTGAGGTAGCTCCACGGCCCCGGCTGCCGCTAGAGCAACAGTGGCGTCCGCTGCCCCATTGAGGATGTCGGTTACCGAGATACCTGACTTGGCCAGCTCCTCCATGGCCATCGCGGCCTCAGTGGCCCCAAAGGAGGTGTCCTTGCCTATCTGGAGCGCCTTCTTCCGCAGCGCTTCCAGCTCCTCGCGCGTCGCTCCGCTCACCGCGCCGATAGCCGAGATTTGCTTCTCAAACTTGATGGCCGAGTTGGCAGCGAGGCCGAGACCGGCAGCGATCACGCCACCGGCCAAAGCCATCCTGTTGCCGGCTTCCTCGAAGCCCTGCCCTGCGGCGCGGGCCTTCTTGTCCGCCTTCTCGAAGTCGTCGGCAGCGATCCGCAGGCCCTTGTCATCGTAGTCGATGACAATCCGGCCCTTGGCGGTGCCAAGGCTATACTCGGCCATCTATGCCCTCACTTCCCAGGACCTCCGGCGAACTTTCCAACTCCCAAGTACTTCTGTAGTACCATGTTCTTCTTCATCGCCTTCGACCGAGCCGACTTGCCCTTTGCCTCGGCCGTCTCCAGCTCGTTCTCCAGATGGATTCCGAACACCCCCACCGCCCGGTCTAGGTAGAAGGCGGCTGGCTGCTCGTCGATCCCTAGGAGATCGCTCGGGCGACAGTTGTACGTCTTAGCTAGCTGGAATGTTGCCCATAAGCTCTGCGGACTGCGCACGAAAGGTGGCCAGGTCACTCGTCCCTCCGACGCACCACTGGAAGATAAACATCTTGTCCTCCAGGTCAACGTCATCCGCGTACAGGACGTCTTTCTTACGCGGCTCATACACGGGCTTCCTGAGCGTCTTCCCGTTGACCTCGATCTCACGGAAGACCGGCTTCCCCTTGTCGTCGGTCTCCTGGACATCCACGTACACCCGAGGCTCGCGGAGCACGAAGGAAATCGTCTTATCGATCATCTCCAGCCCCTCCAATAGCCGCTCGGGGTCCAGGGCGAGCTTGTTTACGCCGGACTGGACCGCCTTCTTCGGGTCATGTGGGTCGATCAGCTCCGACTGAACAATGGAGGTGAGCTGATCCAGCGAGTCGAGAAGGCCCGCCTTGATAAGGCCCTGCGCTCCGGGGCGGATCGCGAGGCACTGGTTGCCCGAGGGCAAATCCAGCTCCATCGCCTTCGTCGCGAGGCCGAGCCCGTAAGTTGGGCTCGTGGGGACGGCCTTCGCTGGTGCGGCCTTCTTCGCGGGGGCCTTCGGGGTCGGCTCGTTCTTCTTCTTGCTTCCTGATGTACCCGGCATCCTAGTGCTCCTTGGGCTGGTGGTCGTACTACACGAGTCGGTTGATCGTGCAGAGGGATGCTGCGTTGGTCATGTTGGCGCTGTAGGTCCAGACGATGTTGCCGGCAGCGTTGCGGAACCGGTTACCGTCCACGCGCATCTCGCGGACCTCTCCGGCCGGAACAGCCACCGTAACGTCGGGGTTGAACGCCGTCGCCGCGACCGGAGTCACGGCCGTAGGGTCGTCCAGAACGACGTTCGCCGGAGTCGCGGAGCCGTTGGCGAAACGGATCAGATACTGTCCGCCGAACTCGGCCGCGAACTGGTCCCCGGCTGCCGTGATGACGTTGGTGAGAGGAGCGGCCGAAGGATTCACGACCGGCGTGTTGACGTTGGTAAATGTTGCCATGATCGTCCTCCTTACGGGAGCGGTGTCTCGGTCTCGTTCTGTACCCACTGCCAGACTCGCTTGAGCGTGCTGGCTTCCTTGCTTCCGTAGCCGAGGCCGGACGCACCCGTGAGGAAGAATGTCCCATCGGACATCTCACCTTCGAGGTTGTCGGTGGCCTTGGCCCGGTAGATGATGCACCAGAAGTCCCCGCCTGAGTCGGAGATCGACCGGCCCATGATCCGGAAGTACGGGCGCTGAGACTGCTGATAGGTAGTCCCCACCCACTTCGTGAGAGTCTTGATCTGGTTCGGGGTCACGCCAGTCGTCTGAACCACACCGCCATACATAACGGCCACGGCCTCGAACGACACACCCCCGCCCTCCAGCTCCCACTCCACATTCGCCCCGGAGCCGTGTGAGGCCACGAGTTCATCGTCACCCCGCAGGTCCTCGAATTCCTCGGCCTCCGCGAAAGAGAGGGTCCGCGAGTTCGGAAGCTTTACGGCCGTCCCCAGGATTGTCGCAGCAGCGTCGGTGTACGGAGTAACCTTCACTTCACGAAGCCCGAACGGCAACGGAATGGTGTCCAGTGGCATGTTGTTGCACCTCCTCGGTTGCTACAGGCCCCGGGTCACGGAACCTCTTGGTTTCGATCAACTCGCCCGTCAAACAGGAGAACCTGTGAAGGACGACTGTCCCCGGTGCGGCACCACAGAACTTCGAGGGGCACTTGACCTCAATGTATCCATCTTCGGTCACCTCCCCGAACTTTTTGTGCTCGCACCGAAGCTCCATATCAGGCCTCGACTTCCTCAAAGCGAGGGTCGGCCAGGATGAACCGGTTGTACTGCTCCTCGGTCAGGAAGCTGAGGAGGTAGTCCTTCCGGATCATGAACTTGTTCATTGGGGTCCAGCTAACCTCTGGTGCCTCCGGCACCCCGGCCTTCCTCCAGTCGTACTGGGTGATGGTCCGGACCTCGTAGTGCTGAGCATCCACGAACCGAACCTGCACCACGACCTCCGCCACTTTTGCGGGGCCGCCTTGTACGGCTTCCTCGGTGGCTGTTCCAGCCATTGTTACACCTACCTTCCGCTTGCGACGATGGTCAGTTGCCAGTTCTTCGTTGATGCCGAGTAGGCATCGTCCCACACGTCCTCCGAGTAGCCGTTGTCCATGACCTCGGTGACGTATCCCCCGGAGTTGTTGTAGTTGACCGCCTTGAGTGGATACAGGATCTCACGGCAGCGGTCAAGGATCAGGTCAATGTAGCTGTAGTCCGGATTCCGGTCATAGGCCCACACGCTCAGGAACCTCCGGCGAGAAGTCGTGTCCCGCCCCGGGGGTGTCTCCTCGATCCCCCAACGAATCACAACCCAGCGCTGGAGGTCGGCCGAGGGAGAGTCGGGTGCGTTCGTGCCGAAGCAGGAAGCCTCGTTGATCCCGTATCCGTTGAGCACCGAGTCCGATCGCAGCAGCTCCCACACGTACTCCCGGAGGTTCGCCGGATTGACCTGCTCACCGGTCCCCAGGCTCATCGACATTGCCGGAAGGAGGATCGAGAGGAGAACCGTAGCAACCGGATCAACTTCCAAGGAGGTCTGTATTGCGGGCAGCGATATGTTCAGACTTGCAGTCGCGTCTGCGCCCACCCCGAGAGCGACTTGAGGAGCGGGGAGGACGATCGCGAGGCTAGCGCTCACGTCCGCATCCGCCGTCAGGTCGACATCAATCGGCGGGAGAGCGATAGAGAGGGCAGCCGACGCGATAGCGTCCGCTTCCAGATCTACGTCAATCGCCGGAAGGGCAATGTTCAGGCTCGCCGTAGCGTCCGCGTCCGCCGTGAGCGCGAGCCCGAGGGGAGGGAGGACGATCGAGAGCGAGGCGGTCCGCGCTGGAGCCGGGTTGTCGTCGGTGATGACGTTGACGAAGAAGTTATAGCCGACTCCACCGGGGATGTTGGTTCCGGCGATATCGTCGTTGTCCCCGGAGTTGGTCCAACGGCCGTTGCCAGCGTCTAGTGCGGCGTACGCGTGCAGAGTCCCGTCATCGTTGTCAAACGGGAAGTCCCCTGGAGCGGAGTAGACGTAGTGCCCGTCTGTGTGGACTTGAACCAGCCGGGGCTGGCCCGTGTTCATGAACCTCGGAGTCGGAAGGTTCAGCCGATTCCAGGCTCCCGGGGTCATCGTGCCGACATTGAACGTCAGGAGATCAGAGGTCGCCCGGGAGCCGGTCAGCGCGAGCGGGTCATCTCCATCCAAGGCCCAGATCGTGATGTCGCAGAACGAGGGAAGGTCAAGCGGAGCGAACCACTCCAGAGCCACCGCGAAGGTCGGATCATCCGAGTAGAAGACGGTGCCCAAGATACGGCTCGGGGTACCGTCCGACTCATTCGGGAAGTCCGGAACCATCCCGGTTGGGTAAAGTCGCTTCTCGGCCATTTAGGGCACCTCCTCTCTGTCTCGGATCGTTCGCTTACGGAGTCTCAGGCGCGGTCATCGTGCCCACGGTCAGGTTGACCGTCTGTCCGACGACGAGAGCCGGGTTGTCGATGATCATGTCAGTGCCCGAGCTTCCGGCCGTTCCGTCCACGATCGCGACGTTGTTGCTGTCGAGTGCTCGCCACCAGCCCGCTGTCCCCGCTGCCACGGCGTTGGCGGTGATGACCGGGGTTGCGTCCAGGGCGGCCACGCCTGCCGACGCGGCAGCCCACGCTGGGTCCGCGAGGGTGAGCGTCGCGAGGAGCGTCCCGGTCGCAGCGGCCTGCGGATTGGCGGGCTTCGATCCGGTACGAATCTGAATCGTGGCCGCACCCGCCCCGGCATCGAACCTAGCTGCTACCGCGTCCGCCTGAGCGTTGCGGGCGAGTGTTCCAACGCTGATCGCCATTGTATACTCAACCTCCTTTTACACAGTGCCCAAGCGGGCGAACAGTTTGTTCATGGTCTTCATGATCTTCGGGCCGAACATTACCAGCGTCGGGAACACAATTGAGTACTTCCCGCCCCAGCGGATCTCCAGCCAGATCCCGTAAGGCACTCGGTGCCCGAGGTCGATCCAGTGGCGCTTGCCCTTCTCGTGGCCCGCCTTCGCGAAGAGGCCAGACCGTGCGTTGCCCGTACGGTCAGTCCACGGAGCCGCGACCTTCATGTGCGCCTCAATCCGGGAGTCCCAGTACTCCACGACTCCCGCAATGCCCCGGTCAGTCCGTGCGTCTAGCTGGACGATCCCCTTGAGAAGGGGCTCCATGTCCAGCTCAAAGGTGAAGTCACCCTTCGCCATAGCGCACCACCTGAGCGCGGACCTCGTAGTCATTGTTGTGGATCAAGTTGACGACTTCCATCTTGACTCCGGCCGAGTCAATCCAGTAGTCGTACTTCCCGATCACAGCGTCATGGTTGCCGAGAAGCTGGAACTCGGCCTTGCGCTGTTTGCCGTCTCCGGCGAGGACGGTCCCGGGCTCGGGTCCGTTCGTGCGCGTCTGGTCTATGAGGCGGAGTCGCTGGACCGGGCGCTGAAGTCCGTCCTCCAGCCTAGCCCCCGAGCCCGAGTTCACGCGGGTACGCGGAATGAGCGCGAGTTCAATCCAGTTCGCGTCGATAAAAGCCTTTGTGTTGCGGCGAAGGGCTTGAAGCTCAGCAGCATCCCTAGTCCCCATCAGGACCTCGCGAGTTTCTTCAGACGGGTGTAGCGGGGAGCGTCGGGCTCAACCCCACCCGGTACCTGGGAGCCGAAGTGTTTAGCCATCGAGAGAGCCTGCTCATACAGGTCACCCTGCTTACGGGTCGATCCGCCCTCAGTGATGTCCACGAGGTCGGCCGCGTTGGCAGCTTTGATGGTCCAGGACTCGAAGGCTGCCTTATTCAAGTCGCCCGAGGCTGCGTCGATGATGGCGGAAAGCTGCTCATCGGTGAAGGTCTCGCTGCCCGGCTCCGAGATGAGAAGGCGGAGCGCTGCTATCTGATCTGGGTCGGCCATTTCATCCTCCTCCGTTGGCTGCCGGTAGGGAGATCTCCCCCAAGCCTCTCCCTACCGGCCTTCCACCATCGCCGCAGTGTTGCTTATTCCTCTTCGGGGTCATCCGGGAGCGCGTCGTACTCCCGCAGAGCCGCGATGAGGTCTGCCTTCTTGCCGGAGGCGGGAGTGATCTCCGCGCCTTCCTCGTTGAGGGCCTTGATCCGGGTGTCGAGTTCGGCCACGGTCCACTTGTCGTAGTCGTCGCCTTCCTCGTCACCCTCGGCCTCAGCCTCAGCAGCGGCTCCAGCCGGGTAGGTCTGGTCAAACCAGGCCACCCGTGCGTCTTCTCCCCGCATGAGGAGATAGGCGCGGTCGTCGGCCGAGAGAGCCCGGTCGGTTGGAATGTCCAAACGAGACATCAGGCGCTCCCTTACGCTGACCAGGCGTACGCAGACGGAACCGCGTAGGCCGTGCCGTTGAAGATGATTGCCGCCGCTCCTCGCGGGCCGACGCCGGAGCCGAGGCCACGGACGTAGTACGAGTTGATGAGCGGGTAAGCCTGGTTGTTACCCGGGAACAGAACCAGACCTCGCATGGAGGGGTTGGCGTGCTCGCGGATACCGATCACGTTCGTGTTCGTGTTCGTGCCGGCAGTCGCGACGGCCACAGCGTAGCCAGCCGGGATGTTGCCGTGCGTCACGATCATGTACGGACCCCAGGTACCGAGCACGTCCATACCGGCGAACCGGTTCTGCGGGATGCCACCGACGAGCGTGAAGCCCGGAGGGAGCTGGAACACGAGGTTCTGGCCCGCGCTCGGGATGAAGTCGTACGTCGACAGAACGCCACCGTACGTCTGTCCCCGCTGCCAGGTGGCGATCGTCGCGTTGGCGTCCGCCTGGTTCATCAGCAGGATGATGTTGTAGCCCTGCGACCGGGTGTAGCCGTGGTGCTCCACGTGTCCCGCGAGGGTCGTGATGTCACCGGGGTCGAAGATGTGCGCCTGAGCCGACCCAGTGGCGAGGTAGTGCGTGTGGGTCGTGCCATCGAAGCTCGTGCCCTCGAAGGGAGGGATGTACGAGCCGTCAGCGTTGTACAGCGCCGGAACGACGTAGTTGATGTTGTCAACCAGCGTCGATCGGTTGGCGTTGTTGAACAGCGCCTTCATCACCAGCTCGAACTGGAGCCGGTTGTCGGCTTCCATGACCTGGTTGAGGACGGTGTCCAGCTGTGCCGAGGAAGCACCCGCGCTCTGGCTCGGGCCGCCCACCAGGAACTGGAAGGTGTAGCCCGCCCGAGTGTCGTACCAGTCGAACGGGTACGCCCGGGCAGTCGCCTGCGGAGCGGGACGGATCGAGGTCGGGATGCCGAACTCAGTCGCCTTCTCGAAGCGCTCCTGTGCCGGCTGCACAACGTCCGAGATGACCTCGTCCACGGTGAAGCTGAGGAGGTCGATCAGCGGCTGGCGCTGCGAGTTGAAAGCCGCGAGGGCTTCCTGGTACTGGCGCCAGATGTCGTTGAGGTCCTGACCATCCCGCGTACGGGTGAGGATATCGCCCGTGGTTGAATAACCCTTAGCCATTTTGGTATCTCACCCCTCTCAGGTGGTAGCCGAAGCGCAGCGGACGACGAGCCGGGTGTTGCGGGCGACCGTGATGCCGACGGCTACGCCGTTCGTGGACGTGTCGTCCACCGTGCCGTCCGCATGCGCGAAGACGGGCAGGCCGAGGGTGAAAGCCGTTCCGGCCGTCTCCGTCGCCTCCTCGATCTCCCCGTGCGTCATGACGTCGATCGGGTCACCAGCCACCATCGGGCGCACCGCGCAGATGAGGCCGGAGATGGCTGTCTGGGCTGCGCCACCCACCACCGCTCGCCCGGAGCTGTCGATGCTGACAGCGAAGATCTTGCCGACATCCGCTACCGCGATGTCAGCGGCCAGCGGAGCGCGGAAGCCTCCGACATGGCCGTCATACTTGTCAAACCTTGCCACTTGGGTATTCCTCCTTCCTCAGTCCAGAGGCCCGTACGCCTCGACCGTGACCGAGGTCGCAGCCGAGTACGCGAGAGCCACGTCAGCAGTTGGCGTCTTCCCGAAGAGAGGACGCTTGAAGCCGAATGCGCGGGATGCACCGGCCCCCACCGGCACGTCGTTGTACTCCGGCGTAATACCGGTCCCCGAGTTGGGGTCGTCGATATCGATCGTGATGCCGGCACCGGAGCCGTTGTTGACGATGACCATATAGGTCTTACCCGGCTGCATCGGGATCACGTCACCACCGCCAGCGGCGGTGTACGGTGCCACTACGACACCGGACGACGTACGCGGGTCCTGCGGGGTAAGTGTCGCCATTCCTCTACCCTCCTTCTTCTGGCTATTGCGGGTCTAGTTGCTGCCCCCAATGCCGCGAGACCGAAGGGCGGGGAGACGGGCGGCCATCCCCTTCGCGTCGGGCTTGGGAGGCTGTTGCTGTCCCGTGCCGAGCGCTCCAGTGGAGCCACCCTTCTTGTCCTTGTCCTTCCCGTTGTCGTCGCCTCCACCGGTCTCGGTGGGCGCCAGAAGGTACGGGTCCGACTTCGCGAGCGCGTCAAGCGCTCCCTTGAGGTTCCGGACCGTCCCGTCATCGTCGATCTCAACGTTGGAGAGGTCTGCGAGCTTCAGGGCGTTCTTTGGATTCTGCCACTTGTACGTGTTGTCGCCCATGAACGCGTTGTCCAGGCGGGCCTGCTTGAGGTCAATCTTCAGCTGGTCCCGTTCGGCCGTCACTTCCACGAGGTCGCGTTGCGCCTTCTCCAGCGCTGGCAGGTCCTTGTCCCGGAGCTGCTTAAGCTCCGCCTCGGCCTTACCGGCGCGCTGGTCAGCCGCCGTGCGCTGTGCCTTGATCCGCTCGTACTCGTCGGCGCTCACTGTCGCCGTAACGGTCTGGCCCTGAGTCCCATCGGTCCCCGTTCCGGCGCTCTGTCCGGTTTGGGTGCCATCGTTCCCCTGGTTTTCAGCGCTGCTTCCCGTACCGCCATCCTGGCCGCCGCCCTGTGCGGCCGGAGCGCCACCTTGTGCGCCGAGGTCCGGTGATGTCATGGATCTTACCTCCGATATCCTAAACCATCTACCCCGGTACTCTACCTGGGGCGATGGGGCCTCCGCTTAGAAGCCCATTACCTTGGAATCTATGTAGTCGTCGTAATGCCCTGCAACCAGGTTATCCAGGAACGTGTCCTCGTCCTCGGTCACCGGCGTCACATAGCAAAGGTCCTGCGGATGGGGCTTGGCGGGGACGTTCCGGGGCGCATACACCCCATCCCCCTTAGGCCCGCCCTTCGCTAGCGCGTCGCAGATGTCGACCTTCGGGTGCGACCGGGAGAGATGCCACTGCATCCCGTTCACCCACGGCTTATCCACCGCCTGCATGACGGAGGTCGCGTGGAAGGCGTTGTTAATCTCGGTCCGCGCTAGGCGCATCGCTGCGTAACGCGTTCCCCCGGGCACGTTCGGGTTGAACCAGGAGCGGGCCTCCTTCGCGAACTCGGCAGCCGAGAGGCCCCGGGCGAGCGCCGAGTTGATCATGGTCTGGACGCGCTGGTTGACCCAGACGTTGCTCTTGTAGATCCGTTCGGCCAGCGGAACCTGCGACAGGGTCACCCGGGCGACGAACACCTCAACGGTCTGCTGCGAGGAGGCGACGAGGCTACTCCGGAGTGCGCGAGCTTGCGCCTCGGAGCCTGCCGCCTGGAAAAGCACCGAGTCTACGGCGCTCCCCATTTCCGCAGCGGCTGCGGCCGCTTCGAGCCGTCGCGCACGGATGATGTCCCCGAGGTAACGCCAGATCGTCGCCTGCTCCCGTAGCATCTCGCGCTGGATCATACGGAGTTGCTGCGCCCGGACGAGGTCAGAGACGTTCGTGCTCAGGTCCAGTACCTTGAGCGTCTTGGTGATGTCCCGGTAGGCGATGTTCAGGAGCGCGAGCACATCCCGGTCGGCTAGCCGCTGTACACGCGAGTACGCGGCTAGCCATTCCCTCGGCTCCGGGGCCGCCATTAGGCCACCGCCCCACCGTTATCCCCCGGAGGGACATCACCAGCCGCGTCATCCAGCCTCCCGCCCACGGAGTCGAGCAGCGTCTGGTTCTCGGTCGCCATCTGGGCGATCATGTCCGCTGGGATGTTGTAGCCGAGGCGTACCCGGACTAGCTCCTGCGCGTACTCCAGTGAGATGATCTTGTTGACGACGAGATCGGTGATCTCCTTCAGGATCGCGGGCCGGTCGTTCGGGATCGGGTCATCGAACGTCATCGCGAGTTCGATCCCCACCGGCGTGTAGCCCTCATACACCGGCAGCCACTGGTTCACGATGTCGTAGAGCATGTGCTCGGAGACCGACTTCAGCTCTTGCTCGGTCTCCTCGTTCTTGGCTAGGATGGGAGCCATCTGGATCGCGAGGGCTATCCCGCTCTCCGCGACCGATACCTCCACCTTACCCACCGCGATGTCCGGCGTGCCGGTCGTCTCCTGCGCCTGGCGCTGGAGCATTGTCATGTGATCAAGGATCGGCTGAACCGAGTCCACACCCTCAACCCGCTCGAAGCGGTCTTCAGGACTCTCCAGCTCCAAGACCGAGGCCGGAGCAATCACCCAGTCAGTCTCGTTGTCTTGATCGTCCCTCGGAGAGCCCGAGGTGGTAACGTACATCCCGAGGCCAACTTGGGCAACGGCTATGTCCTCGTCGGTGGCGGCCTGGATGATACCGGCGAGAAGGGTCTCAATACCCTGTAGCTCAGAAAGCCCGAACGGCATACCGCCCTGGCGCCGGTTGCGGTAGTGATAAACCGGGATCGTCGTAATACGAGCGTCCAGCGTGAAGCCCGCGAGGAGGTTGGTCAGTGCGGCGTAACGATCCGGCGTGGCGACCGGAGTCGTGTCGGACTCCTTCAGCGGCCACCGGTCGTCCCACTTGTCGCGCTCGAAGAAGGCCAGCTGGGTAAAGATCAGCCCATCTTCCTGCCTCTTGTACACCTGGCGCTGGGCAATAACCTCTCCATCGTCATTCGGTACCAGCGTGACGAGGTAGACCGCTGAGACCTTCTCCTCGTCCAGCGGGTCCTTGACGGTGAAGTATCCACCGGGGTCCACTTCGACGAGCCGGAGGCGCGTCCCCTCGGGCTTCGTGTCGTCGGCCGTCAGATGGAAGATGGAGTCACCCCGGATGAGCAGCCACCTCTTCATCCCATTGAACTTCGTGAAGAACTCCTCACGCTTGACGAAGTCGTTGATCAGCTTCATCAGCTGCAGCGTGGCCGACTCGTCCGCCGTGACCTTCGAGCCGTCCGGGTTGACGACGATCGGCTGCGGCGTGATCACGGGATTTTTCGCGAGGTACCGGTTGGTGGCCTCGATGATGGTGCGGGCGGCTGGGATGAAGCGCGACGACTTCTCGTCACCGTCGTTATCCCGCAGGACCACCTTGAAGGCTTCCTTGACGTTGATGTAAACGTCCCAGTATGTGTTGTAGGACTGGACGCGCGCCTGGTCTTCCTTGTTCTTGATCCAGTCGGGTACGGTCCGCTTGAGCTCAAGCGCCGTGCTGTAAGGGCTCACCCCGGCCATCGTTCACCTCTTCACCTTCGCTGTAGTTTGCTTCGCGCCGCTCTTGTCGCCCCACGGGCGGCCATACAGGCCGCTGTAGAAGCGTCCCAGTGCCTCGGGGCAGTGGTTGTCCTTGTCCATCGGCTCCTCGCGGGCCGACCTCCCGCGCTCGCCTGCCTGTGCGGCGGTCTCGGGATACTTGTACGCGTTCATCTCCCGGATGAAGTTGACGCAGCGATGGTGCACAGTGAGAGTCGGCCCATTGAACCGGGGGTCGGGCTTCAGTCCCCGCCTGATCCACTCAATTCGGTCGTCAAGCGGGATCGAGCCTTTTCCATACGGCCGTAGTCCCAGCCGAGCAGCCAGTTCCTTAGTTCGGTCGGGCTCTGCGGGGTCTGGGTAGAACATCCGGATCGATCGCGGAGCGAGCCCGCGAGCGCGGATATCAGCCGCCGCCTCTTCAGTCGTTTTGTAGACCTCATAATATTCATCGAGTACATGCACACGCTCACGATGGGGATCGACCTGGACTAACAGCCAGACAAAGGGATTCTGGAAGCCGTAGTCAACGCACGCGTACGTTGTCCAGTCGGCTCGGTATTCTTGGGTGTTGACGTGGTATTCCTCATCGAAGTCCTTGAACACCCGTCCGACGAACTCAGTAAAGAGGGCCGCAATTTCCTGATTGAACATCTCGGAGGACATGTCCAGGAACATTGACCAGATCTCTTCATTGACTATCACCTCCCCATCTCTATCGACCAGTTTCCGCCCCGGTCTCGCGAACGAGATCGTACCGTTCCTCCGGAGAGCGTTGTATAGCCGGAGGAGATCATCCAGGAGGTGCTTGCGGCGAGCCTCGATCGCCTTCTCCAGAAACTCCTCGTTCACCCCGCCCGGGTAGACGTGCGTATTGACCCAGGAGGGGGCACGCCAGCTCTTCCAGTCGGGCCTCCGGTCGTCCAGCCCCGTCATGTACAAGTCATAGAACCAGTTCTTGCCCTCGGGGGTGGAGTTGAACATGGACCAGCCGCTGAAGTCTGCGAGGGTCGGGCGGATGTACTTGTGCCAGACGGAGGGCTTCATCTTGGCCGCCTCGGCCATGATCACGCCTGACAAGCCCTCGCCAACCAGCGTCTCCGGGTGCTTCGCGGACTTGGCGTGGATGATGAAGCGCCGGTTGAACAGGCTCAGCACCATATCGCCCGAGTCCGGATTGTTGTAGCTACCCGGCTTGTCGAACTTGAAGCCGAGGCGGGCCAGCTCATTCCACGCCGTCCGGAACTCCTTCTCCGAGTCGGAGTACTCCGGCCCCACAATCCAGAACTCTCGCCTTTGCCCGAGGTCTTCGAGCTTGTCTATCTCGTACCAAGCGCGGAAAGCCTCAGGGACGAGCCTCCGGCCCCCGGTCTGGCTCTTACCGGCGCGTCGGCCGAGGGCGAGCACCTTATTGCGTGTGGGGTCTAGGAGGACTTCCCGCTGAACAGAGTGCGGCTCCCATCCTGAACTCCGCCAGAGCGCGTCGTAGAGGCTGGAAGGGATCGGGAGCGTGTCGAGGACGGCCACGGCTCAGCGCCTCCCGGGTGCCGAAGCTCCGGAGGGGCACCTAGTCGTCGTCATGGTCCGCACTCCCGTTCTCCTGGGTTAGCTCCAGCCCCGTCTCCAGCAATCCGATACCGACGTGGTACGGGAGGCCCCCACCCCGGAAGAAGCGGCTATAGGTCGCCTTGTTGGGCGTGTCGAAGTTGTATTCCACCGCGACGCAGACCCAATCCCCCATCACCGTGTCCAGGCTGGGGTCAATCGCGAGGCGAAGCTTCTCCAGGGCCATGGACACCTCGGCGTAGGCGGCCAGGATCTCCTCACTCGGCATCCTCGTCCTCCTTTGGGCGCTGGCCCTCGAAAATGTTGCGGAGGACGTCCAGGTAACCGGGGTCCTTGATGTCGACCTCGATGCCCGCGCGGACTCCCGTCCGGTCCATGATGTTCTCGATGGCCTTGATGCGGTCCTTCGCGGCCTCGTTCTCGTTTAGCGCAATCGAGATGAGCGCCCCCGAGGCCGCGTCCAGCGCGCTCACTAGACGCTCGATAGCCTTGACCTTGACGCGCTTGACTCCGCCTCCGTGAAAGAGGCAAACCGTCATCCCCTTCATGGGCCAGTTGTAGCACGGCCGCATGATCCTCTGGTCGTCCATGTCAACAATGTAATCACCGTCGACATCCCGGACGTACGCCTTCCCGTTACAGCGCTTCCCCTCGGGCGGGATGCTCCACGGCGAGTCCTTGTCGTCGCGCTTGCCTTTGTAGCGGAGCTTCGCCGCGAAGGGCAGCGCGTGCTCATCGTGGACCTTCTCGTCAAAGACTTCGAGCGCGTCTCGCTCCTGCATCCATTCAATGAACCCGTCATCAGCCGGGATGTTGCCCTTTTTGGTCTTTTGGTTCCGTGCCAAGTGGCCCACCTCCTCCGTTTGCCTAAGCATAGCGGGTAAATGGAACAGGGAGCCCGCTCGCAGCGCTGCTCCCTGTCCTCCCTTGGGGAGGGGTGGTACTGGTGCTAGCCCTCGTCGGACTCCGCACCGGCCTCAGCCGCCTCCTCGCCACCGGTCGCCTCGGCCTCCGCCGCGCTCATCGGCGCTTCGTCGGAGGTCTCGGCCGGAGCCTGGAACACGGCGCTTTCGTCACTCATGATGTTCTCCCTGTTGGGTTGGGGTTTCCGGGATCGATACTACCGGATCACCGGGGTGTGCGATGGTGGTTCAGTTTCCTATCCAAACCCAGGCGAAAGAGCCCTTGTGCGGCTCGAACTTGTACCGGCCTGGGTAAGCCTTCCCCGTTGACCTCCGCGTGACGGTGCCGTCCCAGCTGGAGGGTCCTTCGATCTTTGTTGCCTTCGCGAGAGGCCCGCCCACCACGGGTCCTCGCAGGAGAGAGTCCAGGCTCGGCTCCCTCAGCGGGTCATTGGCGACCGGGCTGAGGTGTCGCGCGGGCCGGAAGTCTATGGTCTTGACGGTCATTGCTCTCCCCTTCGGTTACGGGCCGGACTCGCTTGTTCCCCGGGCTGTCCTTGCGAGAAGCTTGCTGAGTCCGGCCCTACAACATCTTGTGGCAGCCACGACAGACCGCTTTGACTAGCCCGGTCGCATAGCGTCCTCCTTCAGTTGTTCGGGATTGAGGTCCACCTCCCGGCGTCCCGGTCCGGTTTGAGCTTCACCGGCAGTAGTTGCTACGGCTAGGCTTTGGCTTCCCTCGTTCCGCCCCGAACGCTACGCGCGCCGGTTTATTGCCGCTAGTCGTCCTTCAAAACCCAGTTCCGGATATCACGGAAGTCTTCCCGGGAGGGAATGACTATCCGGTGACCGGATTGCGTCGTTCCGATGCGATTGCCCTCCATCGAAGGCGCGCAGCCTCTGCATCCACGGCATCGGTCTCCCGGAAGGTGGCCGTGATCGCACCGGGCGGTCCCGAACACCAAAGCGCGCCACTTCTCCTCCTCACGAGCGTCACGCTCGCCGGAGCCCTTTGTGACGATGTGTAGGTGATCCGCGCCCTTTGGTACCCGCCCCGGTTCGGGAGCTTCCGGAAGCGAGTCGATCCGGATTGCCGCCCCGTCCTTCAGTCCAGCACAATGCTCGAATGTCATCCCGCCCGAGCGGATCTTCTTGAGCCCGAACTCGCAGAAGACAAGCTTCCACGGCATCATGTCAAAGCGGTAGGCGGTCCTCTCATGGTCCACAGAAACACACCATCCCATTCAGCATGAGATAGCCGACCCAGCCGACGTAGCCTGTCACCACGAGGATGAAGGCTGTCCAGCCGAGTCCGGCGCGGAACTTCTCTCCAGTCACTTCGTGCCCTGTGGGAGAGGCCCGATAACGGGGCACTCCTTCTGGCCGTTGACGTAGGAGCACGACGGCTGCGGGTGCGGCACCTTGTCCTTGCATCCGGCCGGAAGGAAGCCGACCGAAGCGGCGAGCGCGATGCACATAATCAGCCAAGGCAGGGGGTACTTTTTGCGATCCATGACTACAGACTACTCCCCGGTTGTTGTTGCCGCTAGCGTCTGCTAACGTGCATGAGAACGACGACAGCGAGCCCCACCGCTATGAACAGCAGGGCTCGCCCGAGCTTCATCGTGGCATCCGCTCTACAAACCTCTGGCAGGGGCAGAAGCTACACCCGTCCGCCGAGTGCGAGGAGCGGCGGTGTGTACAGGGTCGCTTCCCCTCGTTTCCGCCGCGCTCGATCTCGCTCGGGTGCTCCTTGCCGGTCTTCCGGCCGCACTTGTCGTGGGAGTGTTTCATTTGACGTCAACCGTCCGGTAGTCGAGCACGCTCCCCGGTAGCTCCTCGATCAAGGCCTGCGATCGGACATTCATCTCAGATCCCTCCATCGGGTAGTAGCCCTCCACAACGAGGAGCCGACCTCGCGCGCCAATTTCCTCCAGAAGCTCCTTCGTGGTTGCATTCCCGAGGTGGGGACTGTTCGCTAGCCGCCTCGCATCATCCGCTAGCTTGTCGAGCGCCTTCAGCGCATAATCCACAAGCTCGTCCTCGGTCAGGCTCGTCATGTTCCAGTTGCGGTCTATGAGGCCCTGACGGAGGGCGACGAGCTGACCCGCGTAGCGGCGAAGGGTGTCCTCCTCTCGTTCGGTGTGGTCGTGGCGCTCCTGGCAGTCGTCGCCGCAGATGTGTACACCATCGATCTCGCGCCGAGGCCCCTTCGGGACGATCTCGAACAGATCTCCGTCGACATTCGACAGCACCGGGCTTACCGAAGCGAAGGCTTCCTTGGTGACGCCGTAGGCGTACGCAGCGATGTCGAGGCGAAGCTGATTCCAATCCACCCCGGTGCAGAAGTCGCATATCCGGACGCTGACCGGCTCTCCGCCCCGGACGTGGCTCTTGTAGAAATGCTGACAGACGCCTTCCTGCCCCGGTTTGATACCACCCGGCTTCATGGCGTCCACGTCCAGCTCGTCCAGATATCGACACCCGGCTGCCAGGCCCGCTCGTGCATGATACCGCCACAAGGAATGGCATCACCGTTGACGTAGGCACACACCAGAATGCCCTCCCGGTTTTCGTCGGCCACGAAGATGTGCCTGTGGTGCTCGATCACGAGGACTTCCTTCCCCTCGTCATCCTTCAGGCGCTGTTGATAGGAGCTAACGGACACGGGACCTCACGTACCTTCCTCCGATTGTTGCGACGATGACTTTCCGGCGCTTCATGCACTCGATCACCCGGGCTAGCGCTACGGGCGAGAGCGAGGTTGTCTCCTTGCAGGTTGTACAGTCCATCTCTTCTCCCCAAGGAAGGGTCCGCCTCCGGCCGGACCCCGGAACGACTAGCAGAGCACCAGCAGGCTGGTTATTGCGTTACAGGTTACCGTAGCGCTGTTATTTGCCGCTACTGAGTCGGCTCGGGGAGCCGTCGCGGTGATCGTTGGCGTGATCGTGATAGCCCCGAGCGCCGTCAGGCTCACGAAGCCATAGACCTCGAACACGTCAGGCACTCCGTCGCGGACGAAGAACTGGCAGATGGCCTCCAGCCCGGTCGTGTCGCAGTCGTCCGAGACGATCACGGAGATGGAGGAAGGCGCGGTGAACTTCACAGTTCCCGACTGGATCTGGTTCGCACCCATCGGGTCTCCGGCCGAGGACACCGTCACGGTCCACGAGATGACCGAGGGGACTACCCCCGAGGACGCAACTGCGGTCGCGTCAACGGAATAGTCGTACGCGACCGCAGAGGCCGGAGCCTGCATCCCGAATACGGCCAGAGCCAATCCGAGGATTACCGCGCCTAGGCGCTTGAACATGAGCTGCCCCCTTCACTGGGCTTTCTCGGCTAGCGAGCGCTAGCGCGAAGGAAGGGTAAAGCCCGGAGACGGGATGGCGCTACACCTCCGGGCTCTTCTGCGCTCCTCCTGCGATCAGAATCCGCGCGAGCCACGATGGAGCCGTGACTTTGACCAAGGGCTTAGGCTTGCACGATCGTGCAATCTTCCGTAGGTAGTGCCCCCTGGGCCGCTTCGCCGTCAGACCCAGCAGCAGCGACCACGCCGCGAACCACAGCATCAGGACCGCGAGCCAGAAGCCCATCCAGTCGTCCGGACCGTACAGTTGCATGTCCCAGTACCAAGCGTCAAGAAACGCCTTCATCCTTCTCACCTCCTCGTCCAACTGTAGAAGATCGATTCTCAATTGGCTAGCGCGTAGTCCTCTTTGCGATAGCCGCCATCGCACCAGCAGTTCACGAAGCCCTCGTATCCGAAGTCCACACCCACGTTCCAGTGCGGCCGGTGGCGCCAGATCTTCCAGCAGCGGACCCTCGGCGCTCCCTTCACCGGACCGCCGCCTTCACGACTGGAGTCCCGGAGGTCAGATAGCCGAACACCGCGAGGCAACGCTTGCACTCCGGGAGGGAAGCCGCTCGCTCGTACTCCGCCTGACTGCCGGTCCCGCGCCAGTAGGCGGAGTAGGGAACGCGCGTTCCGCACAGCGCCGTGTGGTGCGAGGCGGTCCAGAGCCCGTGCTTAGCCTTCGCTTGCTCGCTCGTGTAACGCCAGTCCAGCCGGTTGTTCGCGAGGACTCGCAACGCCGCGTCTTGAGCATCCTTTTCGGCCTTCGCCGTCAGACGGATCATTGCCCTCTCCTCCGGATCTCGACCTCTCCTGCAGTCCATTCCGGGAAGGCCGCAATCTCGTATTCCTCTCGCCCTGGAATCGGCTGCCAGTCGCCGTGGAAAGTCGGTATGTCGATCGTTCCTGAACCTTCCGTGCTCAGTCGCATATGTCCAGCTGGTTCGTCCCAGCGCGCTGCAGCGAATACTTCGAACCTATCTTCGCCTTCTTCAGCAATGAAGGCCGAGACCCAGCCGCCTTCAGCAAGCGCGACCGACTCCATATCAATCATGTACCTCACGGCTCAACCGTACCCTTTGCGGTCCGGGGGTCGTCCCACGGGGTTGGCTTCGGAGCGGGCCTGTAGTTCAGGTCCACGTCCTCCGGCTTTGTCGTCGCGTCGTTCGGGTTGCTGAACTTAAGCTCCAGCATCAGCTCCTCGTTGGTCATGCCAACGCGGTCCTTCCGAACCTCAGGATCAATCAGTCCAGGACCACCACCAAACTCAGTATGGCCCCTTGGCGCCTTTCGGTAAACCATGTGCAGTTCTCCATCCGTTTGGTATCAGAATCAAATAAAGACCATATTCAATTTGGAAGATCGAAAGGTAGCTGGGTCAGTGAAAGTTAGTAGCCCTACGCGTAACGATACGCGGCGGACGCGAGCGCTACCGCGTACGCAATCCTTCTACCTGCTATTTCTATTTTCTATTTACTTTTTCTACTCTTACTAACTTAAAAATCTATCTAACCCAGCTACCTAAGTATAAAAAATAACCTTCTACCTGCTAAAACATTGGTAGCTGGGTAGTAGCTGGGTCCCAGGTAGCAACCCAGCTACCCCGGTAGCTACCCCAGCTACCCCAATCCGCCTGGTAGCTGGGTTAGGTAGCTGGGTTAGAGGCCCGCTAAACCGACGAGAAAAGACGCTCGTACTCCTCCGTTAACCGCAATCCGGACCTGATCCAGACAACATTTTTGCCGACTTTTTTCCTCATTTTCGCGTACCCCCGTCCACTTAAAAACGTCCCGAATTTGGTGTTTGATTCGGGCTTTACACCAGTGACCGAGCACCAGTGTTTGTAGGCGTTGTACAGTGCAGCCGGGTACACGAACGACTTTTCCTCGCCGCAAACCGCAATCTCGGCTAGCGCGCGGTCGAAGTCGGATAGCTCCCCGAGGAACTTCTGGCGCGCGTAAAGCGTGCCGATCGGGGCGGTCAGATCTGGGTTCTCGGCGTACTTCGTCCAGCCTTCGAGCGCCCATGCGAGCACAGCCGCCCGGTTCTCCCCGAGGCAGATCCGGTCCTGAAAGCTCTCGTCCTCGTCGGACTTCGAGATCGTCACGTCCCACGGAACAATCACCAACCGGCGTAGCACGGCGAGGTCCGCCCCCTCGATCGTGGGCGGGGCATTGACAAAGATCCACGGCGTAAACGCGGGGACCGCCTCCGCGAACTCATTCGTCCGCATACCCCGGGCGGAGAGCGGAGCGCCACCAGTTACGCGCTTGACCTGGTCGGCGTGGAAGTGCCAGGCGGAGGAGGTCTCCTCGCTCATGACGATCCGCTTCCGCAACACCCGCAGTAGGTCGGGCCTCGGCTTATCGTCCTGGTTGTCGCGGTACACCGTCATATTCACCATAGCCGCGTAGTCCCCGAGCGCGGCGTGGAGCGCCTTTAGGAAGGTGGTCTTTCCTGTGGAGGTGTCCCCGAAGGCGACGATAAAGAACCGCTGTGGGTTGGCCCCGTAGAGGGAATAGCCGACGAGCCGCTGTAGCCAGTCCCTGATCTCGGGGTCCGGCTGGCACCGGCGCAGGAAAGAGGTCCACTCCTTCGACTTCGCCCCCTCTTCGTACTCGCAGCCCAGCCGCATTGTTACGCGGTGCTCCGGTAGCGCGGGGGTGACCTCGACACCGGGGTTAGGCTTCAGTAGCACCCGCCCGAGACGCGCGGGATCAGCATCGAAGTCACTCCACGGCAGCGTCATCCCCGCGAGGTCCCGCGCCACCTCGGTCATTGCGCGGAGCTTCCCCAGGTTCTCCGAGGCGCGGGCGAACTTCTTCACCTCGGCGTATTCCTTCGGGTCCTCTTCCGCAAGGTACTCCGCCTCCGCCGCAATCCCCCGGGCGATCTCGATAGCACGGCGGTTGACAATACCGCCTTTATCAGGAGCCCAGCGCTTCTCTTCGTCGCTCCAGATAAACCAGCCCACGCCCTCGACATATTTCTGTTCATGCCGGTAAGCGAGCACCATCCTCTCCGCATTCCCGGCGTCCGTCCGGGCGAAGAAAAGGTGTGAGCTTCCCGAGCGAGAAGGCGCAACCTCTCCGTCTCGGTCCACCGTCTCATTGCGCTTTCCACTACTGAGCAACGCACATAGATCATCCCGCTCCGGCTCCCCCTCTGCGGCTAGCTTCTGGACTCCGCGTATGACGATCCGAGCCCATTCGTCGTTCGCCATCCGGAGGTCCGAGCGACGGGCAACGGCCGGAACAAACACCTTCTTGAGCTTGACGAGAGCCTTCTCTACACCCGAGTGCCCGGCGTGCGAGTCACCAATTATGGCCCAGGCCGCGTCTCGCGCTACGTCGTGCGAGCCTCCGTCGTCCCCCGCAGCCCGCAGGAGCCGCGTGTACTTCGTGAGCGTCCCGCGCATAGAGGCGCAAAGCTCCGGCCCGTTCCGGTCCGAGAGCCAAAGGCGAACGTCCCCCGCGTCCATGTCGACTGCCGCTCGTTCTTCCCAGCGCTTCCCCGAGGTCAGCCCGGCAACCCAGGCTTCCGGTAGCTCCGGTAGGCCCCCGGGGTCCGGGAACTCCTCCTCAGCGATCACGCCCCACGGATCAGCCACACCCCCGGTTACCGCGCCGGAGGTGAGCGATTGGTCCTCGACAAACCAGCGGTAGGGGTCGCCGGTGTCGGGGTGGATCGTCGGGCTCACGACCGCGTACCGGTGGTCCCAGCGGACTAGCTCTACGCCTCCGCCCTGCGGTAGCTTTCCGGGCCAGGCGAGCCCTTCGGGTATCGCGTACAGCCGGATTCCGGAGCCGTCCGTGCGCGAGGAGGTGAACCAGGTGGGCGGTAGCGGACCCCAGGATTCAATCGCTTTCGCGAAGGTCGCGCGACCGGCCTTCCCCTCGTACATGTCGACGTCAATCCCGATGACCGTGGGCGGGAGCCGGAGCGCGACGCTACCCCCGCTCACGACCCAGGTGAGGTTGCCAGCGGAGACCTTCCCGCCCTTCGCGAGCCAGCGCTTCAGGGTTAGTTCGTCGACAAACTTCCCTTTGGCCCCGGTGTAGTCGTCGGCCGGAGGGAACTTGCTCTTGGGCGGGAGGGGGATCGGGCTCCAGCCGTCATCAAAGTAGGACTGGGCCGCTGCCGAGTATGCACCGCTCACGCCTCGGTCCTCTTCTGCTCGTATCCGGCGAGGACTAGTTCACGGACGATTTGGGACCGGTCGCGTACGCCGCGCTGCTCTTGTGCCTTGGTGATCCATTCAGAAACCTCGGGCGGGACGGAAGCTTGTTCTTTGGGGCCGATACCCGGCCTACCTGCGCCCATGGTGACTCCTGTATTTACGATCGAATAAGGGTAAGGAGGAGATTCTACCGCTCTTAGCCGTTGGGGTTCTTGAGGTTGTGCTCCTTTATCCGCGAGGCGAAGGTGATAACGTGCCGCACTGCGTCTCTTGCATGCTCCTTACCCCGTAGCGGCGGCCACAAGCCCCAACGTTTCAGCCGCTCGTCCGTCACCTTCGTCATCGCCAGCGAGGAGGACTGTGGGGCCTGGAGCTGGCGCGACCGGCCGGAGGTGTACATTCGGTCCTCGAAGCGAGCGGCGATCCGGACCGGCGAGAGGAGTTCCCGCCCCATCGTGAACGTACGCAGGATAAAGTCCTCGTACCCCACATACGCCTCGTCGCCCCAGGCCAGGACAAGCCCCATCATCTCGTCCGTCATCATGGCCTCGTTGCCGAAGAACTCGCCCGCGCTCCACGAATGAATGTTGGATAGGATCTTGTACTCCGCCGAGGTCAGCGCCTCGGCCCAGAAGTTAAACACCGCCCAGCCGGTTGTGCCGCCCTGATCAAACCAGATGACTGTCGTGAGCGGTTCGCCCGCGCTCTCCATGAGCCGTGGAGTGACGGGTGCGCCCCGCCTTTTAGTGACGAGGCGCACCGGCTCCACGAAGTTGTCTACCTCGTCCATGGCAGGGGCTGCCCGATCGCAGCCACGAGGATCAGGGCGAGCCCGAGGATTACGAAGGCGCTGATCAGTCGGAGGCCGAGGGCCAGCGCCCAGGGCACCGGAGCCGCGACTTCAACCACCTGCTCAACCGGGCATTCGTGCTCCAGGTAGAGGAGCTTCAGGATATCGTTGTCCCAGTTGGTAGCCTCGAATCCACAGGCGCACTTCACGGTCGCCATGATAGGAGGATGGAACTGGAACTCGCCATCGTCCATAATCCGCAAAGGACCCATCTGAAACTTCGACCAGTCCACTGTCGGCGTGTTGCTCTCGGCCTCTTCGCTCATCTCACCCTCCACACACATGGGAGTAGACGACTGACTTGCCGTCGCTGTACTCCTCTTCTAACCCGCGTCCGCACTGGAGGCAGGTGAACCAGATTGGCATTGCCGGGTGGACCGGCTCGGTGGTCAGGAGTTCGTCCCATCTCACTCCGAGCCGTTCGGCGTACTCCCGGATCTCGGGTACCGGCGACGGATCACCGAGCAGCCCGAGCACCATCATGTGCACGACGACCCCATGCCGTCCGCAGACGATCCGGTATCCACCGGGCACCGGGATCTGAATCCGGCCCGCCTCGCCGCAGTGCTTCGCGGCGCACAGCCGTCCCTCGATAATGTTGGAGGGTACGCGCTCAGACTGGAATCCGCCGAATTCTTCAGCCCGCGTCTTCAGGTCCTCAGCTAACACCGGGCATCCCCGCTTTCCGGTATGCCTCGAAGGTCTCTACACGGAGGGAGAAGCCGGTGACTTCGAGGTCACCCGGGAACTCCTTCTCCAGCTCTCCTAGGGCTGTCTCCACAGCCTCCACGGCGCGAGCGGCGATGGCACGGGCCTTCTGGGAGTCCTGCGGTAGGGCTCCATACGCCATCAGCAGCCAGCAGTGTGGCGACTCGCCCCGGTCCCTACGGATCTCTTCGAGCGTCCGGACGTTGTTCCAGTCGCTGCTGCTCATTTCGCCCTCCCGTGCAGGATCTCGCGGGTGCGGTTGTAGGCGATCTTCTCCCGCACGGCGGTGTCGATGTCGATCTGCCACGCGCCGCAGGCGTCTAGGACGCGGATGATCACGTCAGCGAGTTCGCTCGGGAAGCCGACCGGCTTCCGGACCCAGCCCCACTGGGCATACATCTCGTCCGTGATCTCGATCCATTTGTCTTCGACGTTCGAGAAGACGTTCGCCTTTCCGTCCTCGAACTGAACGTCAGGGTGGTAGCAGCCGGGAGTCGAGTGCCACGAGAACTTCAGGGCATAGATGCCCTCGTCGCCGCAGTCACGCCATGCCTCCAGGGCCTCGCTGACTTCGGAGTGAATCAGGGCCAGCACCTCGCCCACGTTCCGGCCGGTGCTGGTGTGCACCTCGCCGTCCTCGCCCCGGTAGAGGCCCCCGAAGGCGGGCCAGAATCCTTTGCTGGAGCTTACGGCGTAGACCTCGGCCGCTAGATCGTTCAGGCTCATATCAGTCCAATCACTTTGAAGAGGATGAAGAGGTTACCGACTGCTATCAAGAAGAGGACCGCCGCACCCGCTACCGTGAAGAAGAACCTCGGCCCCCGGTCTAGGGGCGAGACGACTTCGCGAACCGAGTGCAGCGGCCTGAAACGGACGCGGCGCACTACCGCTCTCCGGCCGGACTCTCGCTAGGCGCGGGGCACGGCGAGCCCATGTCCACAGTGACGATCTTTCCGTCGCAGCTCTTGAACTGCTTCCCGCCACAGACCACGGTCGCGTAGATCAGGACTCCGGCGAAGAGCCCGAGAATCCACCAGGGGATGCCCTTACCGTTACCGGCCATCTCAGTGCTCCGCTTCTACGGGAGCCGAGGGCTTCTTGTCCGCGCCGTAGACAATCGTTCCCTTGGGCAGGATCTCGATCCCCATACGGTCCAGGGCGTGGATCGCGGGACGGATAGCCGTCTCCCAAACGTGCTTCAGGAACAGCGGGATGTAAGTGCGGACGGCAGTCAGGATCTCCGTGGCACGAGCCACGGCGCTCAGCGCGTGATCCCCCTCGGGGACGGGCTGGCCGGGGAAGGCTTCCCGGAGGAAGTCGCTCAGCTTCTCCAGCTGACCGTACGGGTTGGAACGGTGAATCGTCTCCAGGGCACTGATAGCCGCCCCGAGTGCGTCGCCCGCGCCGAGGAGGTCCACCACGAAGGGCTCCTCCTCGATACCCGAGCCGTCGATAGCCTCGGCGTGGAGAGCCTGGAGCGAGGCGGCTACCGCCTGCCACCCTTCGTGCTCCTCCCCGGGCAATTCGTTCCAGGCCGAAAGCTTCAGCGAAGGATGACTCTTCGTGTACTGAATGGAGTACGCCTCCCAGAACGCCTGCGCAAGGCTTTCGGGGTCCATGAACTTCCGCGCCCGGTTCGTGCGCTGGTTGGCGATCCAGATAGCCGCAGCCGCTCCGTGCCGGAGGGAAGCCGCAGCCTCCACTGCTGGGCTCCACTCCTCGGTGCCCGGCTTGACCTCGCTGACGTCGTCTCCGCCCAGAGCGCGCATGACGTTGAGGTTCCGGACGCGCGATAGCTCCAGGGCTGCCGAGACCTCGCGGAGCTTCCGGGAGGCCCGCCTTCCGTTCGTCTCGTCGCCCGTCTCCAGAAGTTCCGGCGTGAACTCCTCGGGGAACAGCTCCAGTAGCGCCTCACGGATCGTCTCGCGCTCAGCGCCCAAGATCTCCCGGAGCTTCGCGGTCTCGGTGACGAGCCGCTGCTTGATCTGAAAGGTCTCCTTGTCCTGATCCCGCTTCAGCCATTCCTGAAGACTGGTGATGAAGTGCTGCATCTCCGAGGGCGGGAGATTGCTCGCCGCGACGGCTACGAGCGTCCGCCGCACCGCCTCTTCCCGTGTGCCCTCGAAGTTGGCGAGGGTGAATCCGTTCTCCATTACTTCCCAATCCTGTACTTCGGGGCGGGGAGGAATACCCGGTTGGACTGCTTAGCCCACGGGAAGTCGCACTGTTTCTCGACGCTCTCCCAGCCTTGGAACATGCACTTGCGTTGCGTTGAGCCGAGACCGCCACAGACGTCGCAGTCCTGCAGATCTTCCACGCCCTGAACCTCAGGGTCGTATTTGAGGCGCTGAACCTCGGTCTCGTCGGCCGGTACGCCATCCATGAACAGCCTCCCGGAGCCCTTGCACTTGACGCAGGCTGGCCCCTTCTCGCAGGAGATCTTCACGTACGGCTCCAAGAACGGGTGCGCCTCCAGGAGCACGCGCCGCATCTCCCGCATCACACCGACCATCTCCCACATGAACATGGAGCAGCCCCGGTAGGCGAAGACCGCGATAAACTCGCGGACCGTGTACTCACAGGTGATGTAGTTGACGGTGCCCTCGGGGAGGATGAAGCGAGCGTCCTGGTAGCTCACCCCCGCGTCCAATGCGATCTTGTACGCGTTCCAGGAGGCGACCTGCGCCGCTTCCCAGGCGTTGAACACCCGCAGGGCTTCCTCGGTCCGGCCTCCGGACGGGTTGACGATACTCTCCGGCCATCGCACGTCCGGCCGGTCCCCGAAGAAGGTCGCCCGCTGCGACTGCTGATGGAAGCCCGCTCGGCGCGAGCGGACGAGCTGATGCGTTAGGGCACGGGAAGCCCGGTGAACCTCGAAGACGATCGTCTGCGTTTCGAGGGCCGACTGGAGCCCGCCCCGCATCATCTCCTCCCAGTCGCCTTCGGTGTCCGGCTCGTCGGGGCTGATGCCGGTGGTGGCGCGGAGGGTCCGGCTGAGGACGTTCTTGAAGCTGCTCTCGTCGATGCCCTGGATGAGCTTCACGACCAGACCGTCCAGCCCCGCCCAGACCTTGCCTCCATCATACGGCGAGACGTGCTTGCCATCGTTCAGCTCGTGCCGGTTGAACTCGTAGTCCTCCAGAAACCTCGGCTTGGGAGGCTGCTGGGAGACGATACTGCGAGAGAAGTGGACTCCCCAGTCACCGAAGCCCGGGGTGTAGGGTCGCGCCGCGCGATGCTCAGCGAGCCATTCCGGAACGTCCCGGTTCTTCATGATGGAACTCCTGCCTTGGTTGTTGCTTGTCCGATGTGCGGGCATTCGCCCGTGCCGAGGAGCTTCGGGCAGTGCTCCTTGAGGTGATCCAGCATCGTGTCGATAGACTTCCGCTGTTGCTCAATCCGGTCGTCGATCGCGGAGGCGAAGCTGGAGCCCTCGATATTCCCAGTGAGCTGGATCGCCCACTGGCCCTGATGCGGAAGCCACAGGCCCGCGCCGGAGAGGCGGAGAGCCCATTGCGTCGTCTTCCCGGATAGATCTCCCCGGAGGAAGAGGACTTGCCCCTTGTCCGGGGTGTAGATCGCTTCCCTGTTGATCATTGCACAACCTTATTCGATCGTTTATTACTGCCGCTAGTCGGGGTCGATCACGATCAGCTCACGTACGTACAGGCTAGCCCCGAAGGAGTTCTGGGACTTGCGAGCCCGTACGTAGATGACGTCATGCCCATCGCGGATCTTCTCCAGGCCCGCCTTGAAGCGGGGGAAGTCCTGGCGCTTGATCCTCACATACACGTCCTCGTCTCCGTCATCCCCACAGTGCAGCACGCAGGAGGTCGGGAGGTCCGGACGCCACATAGCCTTCTTGATCTCCTCGGGACTCTTGCCCGAGCGAGCCCGCTCGTCCTCTACATAGTCCTTGAATTCCTTGAGCCGGACGAGACCGACCCAAGTCACTTCGGTATCTCCGGGGAGGTCTAAGATGCCGTCGCTACGTACCGTGGGCGGGGAGAGGGGAATCCTCCCGGTGGCAATATCCGACCGCACCGAGTCGAGAGCCCGCTGGACCTTCCGGAGGCCGAACGGATCGTCACCCTCAATCTGTTCTCGCATCTTGGCGAGGATAGTGGGACCGATCCCCCGGACCTTCAGTAGGTCGTCCACCGTATCAATCGTGGAGGTCTGGAGATAATCCATAATGGCTTCCGCCTTCGCGGCGCCAACCCCCTTCAGGCTCCTCCATCCCGCTGCGATCTCATGCGATCCGATCGGGAGCCAGTTGAGCCCTGAGCGACCGGGCTTCACGCCGTGGACCTTGACCCCGTGCTTCTCGGCATCCTTGATGAGCCGGGGCCACTTCTCCTCCTTCATCTTCTCCAGCTGCGCCGCGTAGAAGGCGGCTGGGTGATGGATCTTGAAGTACATGCACCAGTAGGCGATGATCGTATAGCTCAGCGAGTGGGAGTACACGAAGGCGTACGAGGCCGAGGTGACAACCCGCTCCCAGACCTTCATTGCCGTCTCGCGGGTAACGCCGTGGAGCGCTACCGCGTTGTCAATGAAGTTCTCGGCCGAGGTATTGAATTGCGCCTCGCCTAGCTTCTGTGAGATGATGCGGCGGATCTCGTGCACGCGCTGAACCGAGAGCCCGCCGAACTCCGCGAGCGCGTGAAGGATCTGCTCCTGATAGATGATCTGGCCCCGGGTGCCCTTGGCTATGCGGTCGATGATTGGGTGGACTCGGGTGGCCTCGCGTCTTCCGTGCCGGACGTCGATGTATTCTGCAGTAGTTCCGGAAAAGAGCGGGCCAGGACGGCTAAGGGCGTTAATGTCGATGAGATCGAGAAAGTGTTCTGGTCGTATATCGCGGCAGACGAGGCGGGTTGCTCGTCCTTCAAATTGGAAGATGCCGACAACGTCCGCCTTCGAGAAGGCATTGATGGTCTCCTTGTCGTCTAGGGGGAGCGCGTATAGCCACTCCAGGTCCTTCCCAATCCATCCTAGGATGGTTGCGATAGTCCCCATTGTGCTGAGGCCGAGAAGGTCGAACTTCATCAGCCCCAGATACTCCGCGTCATACTTGTTGACCGAGACGGCCGTCAGGTTCTGGCCGGGGTTGCGCTTGTCTTCCCGGGTATACATCGCGCATACGTCGGAGATCGGGGTGGAGGAGATGACGAGGCCCGCCGCGTGCACGCTCATACCCTTGTAGTTACCCTCCAGGCGGATCGCCTGCCCGAGGGCGGGGTGCTTGTCGAGGATCGCCTTCGCGCTCGGGAACATCTCGAATGTGTCCACTAGGCTCGCGTCGGCCCGCGAGTCCCCGCCCGAACGCTCCACGATGACGTTCTTGACGATCTCGATATCGGCCTTAGGGATACGGTGGACGCGGGCCACGTCGTCTAGGGAGTTCTTCCCCTTGTACTTCGTGAATGTAGCGATGTTTCCCGTGCAATCGAAGCCAAACTTTCGGACAGCATACTCACGAACCTCGTGACGCCGTGAGTCGTCGAAGTCGGTATCAATATCGGGAAGGTCGACACGTGTGGGGTCGACGAATCGAGAAAAGTCCGTAAGGGGGAAGGCGAGAGGATCGGGCTCGGTGATCCGGAGTAGGTAACAGACAACCGAGGCAGCGGAGGAACCACGCCCAGGTCCAACGGCAATGCCGGCCCCCTTGGCGAACTTGATGAGATCGGAGGCCAGGAGAAAGTAAGATTCAAAACCCTTCTCCAGCACACGGGACATCTCCATATTGATCTGAGCGACGTACTCATCCTTGTGCTTCACCATCCTTCGGTTGCCCTGTGCGACGCGGTAGGCCCAGCCCTCCCGGAGCCAGGCCCACAGCTCCTCGATCGGGTCCGCGCAAGGGTACCGGAATCGAGCAGCCTTCGGGAGGTTCACGTTGCACCGGTCGGCTATCTCCCCGGTATTCCGGCACGCTTCCTTCGCGGCCCGCTCGCTAAGTCCGGTCCCGAGGATCGCCTTATACACCGCCCGGTCGCTCAACGGCGTGTAGTCGGGTACGTCGTACTCCCAGGAGGAGAGCTGCTGAGCGATCGTGTTGTTCCCGCGCCCAGCCGCGTGGAGCAGCGCGCGTAGCTCGGAGTCCCCCGGGCGGACCGTGTGTACGTCGGCTGTGGCTACGAGGGGGATGCCTAGCTCGCGGCCGATCCGCTCGAAAGCCTGGTTGAGGGTACGGGTCCGCTCGAACTCCGGGAACATCTGGCACTCCAGATAGAACCGGTCGCCCAGTAGCTCCTTCATCTTCCGCGCGTACCGCACCGCCCGTTCATAGCTCGCGTTCTCCGGGAGGATCGACTTCCCGCCCAGCAGCGAGCAAGACATCAGCGAGTCGCTACACCCGGAGAGCACGATAAGGCCCTCGTGATTCGCGGCGAGATGATGCCCCCGGACGGTCGGCCACCGGTGGAAGCTCTCCCAGCTGGCCGTCGTGAGCCGGTTGAGGTTGCGGTATCCACCCTCGTCGGCTGCCAGGATCGTAAGATGGAACTTCCGGTTAGACTTGTCGGTCATCGCCGTGTAGGCTTCGAGCCCGTATAGTGCCTTGACACCGTACTTCTTCGCTGCCTTCTCGGCCCCGACGTGACCCGAGACGTTGCCGTGATCCGTGATCGAAAGAGCGGGCATACCGAGTTCGGCAGCCCGCCCAAAATGATCGTCCGGAGTCCCGTGCCCATCTTGATACGAGAAGGTAGTGTGGTGATGGACCGAGACGAACTTCACTTGTAGCACCATCCCCTGTGGTCTAGCTCTGGGTCCGCGTACCGGAGGGACGGACAGCGCCGTTGCCCGCAATCGCTACAGAAGTAGAGCCAGCGCCATATCGCGAAGGCAATCATCAGAACCTCCTAAACTCAAGCCACAGGTTCCACCACGGCGTGTTGATCCAGACCCCGTTGATCTTCCTCCACGAGGTATCGCCCTTGAGGCAGGGGCCTCCGCCCTTCTCCGCATAGCTCCATCCCGCGCCGAGGCGGAGGAGGAACGAGCGGCGATGAATCAGGGTTACGCCCCTCATGACAGCTTCGCCGGAGTCGGCCCGCTCTGGTCCTGGTACCGGGAGTTGAGCCCGTAGGTGCCGTAAGGACGCTCCACGAGACCGCTGATGTGCTCGAAGGAGATCTGCGCGATGAGCATACCGGGGTCTAGGGTCACCGGGTACCCACTCATGTTGTACATCTCCAGCGTGAGCTGGCCCCGGAAGCCGGGGTCAACGAGGCCCGCCGAGTGAACGGAGAGGCCCTGCCGCGCCCGGGTGGACTTCCCGTGGACCGTACCGACGAGGCTCGGCCCGAGCATGACCCGCTCCGCAGTGGAGCCGAGAACAAACTCTCCGGGCTTGAGGTGATATGGGAGAACGTGCCGGTACCCGTCCTGGTTGGATATCTCGTCCAGCGTGAGGTCAACGCTCACCGGCTGAATCCGGGATTGCCCTACGGCGTTCAGCCAGTCCTGGGTAAGCCCGTTGTGGTAGCTGATGCCGAGGTTTCCCGTCATGAGCGCTTCGCGGATAGCGCGGTCACTTAGCATTGATCTCGTTCTCCTTTGTAAGCATCTCGCGGAGGGCGTGCTGCGTGAGGATCGCGGTGTTGAGGCGGTTAGCCTCATCACGGTGCCACGCGTGTTTCTTCAGGAGGTCGTTGAGCACCCAGCTATCTCCCATAGCCTTCCGGAACATAGACTCCTCGACAGAGCCGTGGTTCTTCAGGAGTTGTTTCTTATGGTGCTGCTCGATGCCGGGCTTGCGCCGCTCGTAGTCGGCCGAAGCCTGATCAGCCACGAGCATGTGGTGAAGGGCACGCCGGTGCCACTCCAGGATCTCGTCCGTAGCTACCAGACCGTGGTCCAGAGCGTACGGGCTAAGCTTCTCTACAGCCATCCCATCTCCCCAATCGCTGTGCCTAGCTGCTCCCAGTGCCGCTCCATAGACGGTTGGATCTTCGGGTTGCGAAGCCCGTAGGCGGGATGGTACTGGTAGCAGATCCAGGTCTTGCCGTCCTTGAGTTGGTAAAGCTCGCCCCGGCTCGGGATCGAATGGTGAACGTTGAGAGCTGAGGCGGCAGCCGAACCTACCGCGACGATAAGACGAGGACGGCCGACTGCAGTCCATTCTCTCCGAAGGTACGGCTGTGCCGCTAGTAGCTCACCGATAGTCGGCGTGCGGTTCCCGGGAGGCCGGAACTTGATTGCATTCGTCAGCCAGACGTTGGGCGGGATTCCCTCGGCGCAACCGGGTATCACCCGTGCTCCGGTTAGCTTCCCATACCAGTTTGCGCGGAGTCCTGCAAGGGCCATCAGTTGGTGCAGGACCTGTCCGGACGCGCCGCAGAAGGGAATGCCCCGGGCGTTCTCGTTCGCTCCTGGTGCCTCCCCCACGACCATAGCCAGAGGTCTCTCCGAGCCGGTCCCGGGGACTAGGCGGATTCCCTCGGTACGGAGATGACGGAATCTCGGGTCCTTCCGGATGTCATCCCACAGGTCAAGTAAGTCCTCGCTCATGCGGGCTTCCGGGCGCCGAACTGTCTAGCCGCGACTCGCCTTCGGCGTGGCGGTCGCTTACGGAGCGGGTCGTCTTCGTCCAGTTCCTCGTCCTCTTCTTCCTCGTCCGTCCTCCAGCTTTCCATCCGGCCGCTCTGCTTGTCGAGGTCAGTCAACAGGAGGAGGCCATGCGAGACGACCTCCTTGACGATGGTGCGAAGATCCTCCCGCCACTCTACGCCAGGCGACTGGTTCTCTCCTGGCCACATGAGGGTTTTCAGCTTACGGGCCTTACGGTACAGGTTGGCGAACTCCCCGAGCGCGCCGAGGTCCCGGGGCTGCTGGTACTCTTTCGCGTACCGCTCGAAGTCCTCCCTCAATTCCCCCATGAGGTGCTTGATGTATTCGCGCTCCTGCGGCGTGCTCATGCGCCTGCCCTCCTGATTCCCCGAAGTACTTGTTCAATGTCCCGGCAGCACTGGACGCGGCGGAAGGTCGTGAGGTGCCGGTTGTAGGGCTGGTCGCGAAGGAAGGTCCGGAAGCCGAGTGCATTCGCCTCCTGTACCATCTCCGGTAGATCGTCGAATACCGCCACCACCCGGTCACCAGCCTGCCGCTTAAGCTCGTCGTACTTTGACCCCTTCTCGTTCACCCGGTCGAACAGCACCGCGTCGTAGCCGATCCCGTTCCGGCGTAGCCACTCGCGGGTGTCGGGGTCGATATTGTCCAGCCGGAGGTAGGGGCGGGTGGTACAGATCCAGACCTCCCAGCCGAACTCCTCGCGGATCACCTGGGTTAGCTCGCTCGCCCAGTCGTACACCGGCATGGAGCGCTTGAGCCCGCCTTGCCGGAAGGCCAGCTTGCACTCGCGGTACAGTTCCGGCCGGATACCCATGTGCTCCCAGAGCGGCTTCCCCGGGTTGATCGCGAGCACACTCGGCATCTTCATGCCCACCCAGTCCTGGGCGAAGCGGAGGAAGTGTGTGTGGTAGTCGCCTATCGTCCCATCTATGTCGAGGGCGACGACCGGCACACCGTGCCCGTTGGACCTCATGCGTTCACCTCGGTCATCTCCGCGCGCCAGACCTCGATCACTCCGCACAGACAGTCTTCGCAACCGTGGGCGGTCACCGGCACCGGAGGATTGTCGAGCATGAACTGGATCTCGCCGGTAAGCCGCTTGACCGTCTTCGCCCAGTAGGCATACCAACGCCGCTCGTCTGAGGTTCGCTCGATTAACGACCAGACCGGCGACCGGTAGCGCCAGCCCCGGTTATCCCGGTGCTGCCCCGGGGGCTTTTGAACGTACTTCAGCTGCTCGACCGGGAGCCCGTGAAGGTAGTTCCAGACGGTTGAGGAGTTCGTCTTCACTCGGTGCGCCCCGGTTTGTCGCCCCTTGCGGCGAGCCTTCTCGTGCCGGATGAACTTCCGTGCGTCCGAGACAAAGTCAGCCACCGGCATGACGAGGCCCCGGGCGAACTTCTCAATCCGCCCCCAGACATCCCCAACCGAGGACAGCATGATCATCGCGTCTACAGTCGTCATCTCGCTCTCTCCTTCGCCGTAAGGTACGCCTCATGCGATAGTACGCCCTTGGTCCAGGTGCCGTAGCGGCCGACGCGGAGGAACTTACTCCCCGCGTGACAGTCGCAGTTGGTACCTAGGGGCTTCTTGACTCGCGCGATGTCCTCGATGGGCGGCTTCTCTTTGCTGTCGGGCCATTCAGCCGTCTTGTACCCGAAGACGTTGCTCGCCCGGTACCACCTCGGCTCCGGCATCCCGTTACAGATGAGCGTGAAGGGTGGCATGTTCACCGGGCAGAAGACTCCGCGCTCTGGTGCGTCTCCCACGGCCCAGATCCACTCGTACGGGAAGTTGTGCTTCCCCTCCATATCGGCGCAGATGCCCGGGGCGGGTACCGAGGACACCACGAGGTCGAAGCCCTGCTTGAGAGCATGGATCGAGCTGGAGTCAATCGCCATGTTCGTGATCCGGCTCGCGTACCGGTCCCATGCGGCGTAGTACGCCTGCCTTATGTCCCAGACCTGGTGCTTGCCGGTGTAGATCGAAGGGCTCACCGCTGCAGCCGGCAGCTTACCTCCATATACCTTCAGCGCGTACTCCTCGGCCGTGCCCTGAAGCACGTAGTCGAGCGTTTGCGGCGGATCAACGGTCAGCCCCGGAATTGGCTGGTGAAGATATTGCGCCCCGAACATCTCGCTCCGGCGCTTCTTGCTGAAGATGGATACGGTCCACCCGCCCTCAGCGAAGGCATGGGCCGCGAAGAGTCCGGCCGGACCGCATCCTAGGATGGCAACCCTGCGCTCACGCTTCCGTAGACTCAGCCGCATCTTCCACCTCCGTGAAAATAATCTTCTGCACCTGCTGTCTCCAGCCGAGGCTGACCTTGAGCCGGAAGGCCCGCCCGGGGCGAGCTTCCTTCACGAGGGCTATCGCCCTCTCCAGCTCCGTGAGTGTGAGTCCGGCCCTCTGATCTGTGGCCGAGAATGACATCTCGAAGTCACTCACCGTTCCGCTCCTTCCAGCGTCGCATCGCTTCCTTCCGGATAGCGTCCATGTCGGGACTCGACGGACTCATCATCAACGCTAGCGCGTAGCAGTAGGCCGAGGCCCGTGCCTTGTGCTCAGTGAGTTCTCCGGCCGTCAGGGTAACACCTGCGGCTGTGCCTGACTTCAGCTCGTCCGTTAGGAGGTCAAGCGCGGCCCATATCTTCTGATAAGCGCTCGGTCCCGTAGTCTCGTCCACCATGTTGACCCCGAGCTTGCCGGTGCAGTCGGGCGCGTGCGTCGGTGGATGGAGACAGACGCAGGGGGTCTTTTGGGTCCAGCCCCGGTCCATTCTCTCGTTCCCTTCCCAGTCTGTCCAGTAGTACGCCTCATGGGAGTGGTCCGCTCTCCTCGGCTCCCGATGAAGAAACATGTCGTGGTATAGCTCGTGCGTCTTGCGGGAGGTCATCCGTCTCTGCGGCCCACTCTTAGGCCACCGCATCCGGATATCCCCCGGGTGTTTCTCTTCCAGATGGCGAATGAACTCATCATCGCTCATATTCAACACTGGCTTATCCACAGCCTACTCCGATCTTTCGAGTGCGGAAAGAAGGGGCCAGCCCGAGTTTCCGGGCCAGCCCCTCGTGTCAGGTGCCGAGACTAGAACGGTGCCTCGTCTCCGTCCTCGTCGTCTTCGTCGGCATCCTCGTCCTTGGCCTTGCGCTTCCCGGCTGCCTTCTTGGCCGGTGCAGCTTTCTTGGCTGCGGCCTTCTTCGCGGGCCGACGCTCCTCTTCATCGTCGTCTTCGTCGGCATCCTCGTCGGGTTCAGCCCGCTTCGTGGACTTCTTCGCGGCAGCCTTCTTCGCCGGACGCTTCGGAGCTTCCTCTTCGTCGTCCTCGCTGTCGTCCGACTCTTCCTCGTCGTCCTCGTCCTTCGCCGCGTCCTCCACCGGCCAGAACTCGCGGATTCGCTTGCGGCCCTCCTTGTAGTCATCGTCCTCCAGAGAGGCGAGGACGATCGTGGAGCCGTCGTTCTTCCACTTCCCGATCGAGACCAGCGGGACGTTGCCCCGGTTGTCCTCCTCGCCGGTGTCCTTCGTCCGGCTAACAAGGTCGGCCCCCGAGACTCCGAGCGCGTCCAGGAACGGCGCCACCTTCCACGCCGTGCCCTCGGTCATGACGAGGAAGTGCGTGATGTAGTAGCCCTTGTACTTCTTCTCGTCCGGACGGCTCCGGCGCGGGATCAGCTCCAGGCCGATGATCAGCTGATCGTTTCCGTTGGAGGTCTCGCCGCGCTTGACGTTCTTGACCTTCCACGCGTACATCGCGTTGGCCGGAATCGGCCCGTCGTACGGCTTGAACTGACTACGTTCCGCGTCGTCAAACGTGGAGCCGTCGAAGTCCCCGCCCCAGGTAACCTTTCCCATTCCTTCTCCTTATTCTTCCTCGGAGCCTTCGATAAGCTCCAGGAGGTCTATGATGTTTGGATCGTCGGTCCACCGGCCAAAGGCATCGAACTGATCTTTGGCGAAGTAGATTGTGCCGGTGTCGGGGTCCGAATATTGCTGCCAGAGGACGCGGCGGACCTCATGGAGTTTCTTCGTCTCCTTGTCCTTGACCGTCCGCTTGCGCATGAAGCCGACCGAGTGCATGAGGCCCGAGACGTAGTTGCTCAAGGCTCCATCCTTCTGCTGGAAGGCAGGTGCCACGAGGCGGTCCCCCGCGTCATCATCGTACCGCATGGCGTGCGCCGTGATGAGGATGTTGACCGGGAGGTCCACGAGCCGCGCAATAGCGGACCGGATGTAGTTCTGGGTGTTGAAGTAGTCGGGCTTGTCCGGGAGATTCCGGTGGGCTCGCGAGTGGGGGTTGTGGTCGAAAGCCTCGGCCGTGAAGTTGAGCCGGACCTTCGTCTCCAGCGTGGTCGCTCCTTCGAGCACCACCCACTTGTACTTCTTGTATCCCCCGCCCTCCAGCCAGTCGAGACCGGCTAGGAGCGTGGCTGAGTCGTTGATCTCGCGGACCTTCCGCGAGCCAACCGGCAGCCCGAGCGAGACGCGAGCAGCGGAGATGTACCCGGGCTCGCAGGCGAGTATCAGGCTCTGCGGGCAAGTTCCCGCGAGGACCGTCTTCCCGCATCCGGAGTCCCCATACACGAGGAGGTTCTTCGTCTCGCAGTCTCCGTCCAGCTCCCTGATGGCCTTCTCGAAGTCGCTCACCGAGACTACGTTGAGGTCGGTCTTCGCGCCTCTCCGTCCCTGCGACTTGGCGGAGCCTGCTGCTACCTTAGCGGCCATTACCATCCTCCTTCTCTTCGGCTGCCTTCTCGGCCGCTATCGCCCGCATGTCCTGCATGTAGGTCTCTCCGGTCCGCTCCATACGAGCGCGTATCTCGCGCTTCCGCGCCCGAACATTCGTCACCTCGGCACGGACCACTTGACATTGAGTTGCTTGATCTTCGCGGCCTGCCGGATCTTTGCGAGCACCTTAGGGCCGAATGTGGGGATACCCTCCAGCGTCTCGTAGTCGGTGCTGACGAAGTCCCAGACCGTCCTCAGCCCCGCCTCGGCCATACGGACAGCCTGATCCCCTGTACAAACCTGATGGTCGTATAGAGCACTGATCGGGAGCTTCGAGAGGAGACGCTTCTCCTTCGCCTCCCACTTCATATCCCGGAACCAGACCGGTTGGCCGGTCTTCCCCGAGGCCCGCCCGGTGTGCTTGACGTGACGACCCCGGTTGTGGCTCCGGCGTTCCCTCCGGTTCATGACGGCTAGCTTCTCGGGCGGAGGCGTCATCTCGTGCCGCATCTGCCGGTGGAGGTCGTCCAGCCCCGCTGCTGCTTCTTCGTAGTCCTCGGTTCTCACAGTTCAAACGTTCCAATCTCGTCGGTGGACTTGCGGTGAGCCGCATACGGATCTTCCACGCGGAAGCTAACGCTACGGAGTTCTTTCCAGTTGCCGCTAGCCTCGTGCAGCCTGCAGATGTCGTAGAAGTCGCATAGTCGTGCACAGCTCCAGTGATCCGTCTTCAGGATGGGAAGGAGCCCGCGCCGCGTAAGCTCCATCACAGCTACATCATTCTGCATCCGGACGAGCTGAGACGTTTGCTCGGCCCGCGTGATGGGGAGGGGGTGCCGCTTGAAGAGAGGCGACGGCTGGACCTTCGAGCGGGAGCCATCCTTGTTCAGGGCATACCCCTGCGGATCGACCGGCCTCGGGTCCGGGAGCGCCTTCCGGAGGAAGTTGTACATGATCCCCTTGAAGACGTCACTCGGCTTCATCACTCCGTCATTGATAAGCGACTGCTTAGCGGTAGCGAAGTAGCTTCCGGCCTGCGAGTTAAGGGGGAGGTGATCGGTGCGGATGGTCTTCGCGGTCTTGTGCTCCCCGAGCCAGAACCAGCCCGTTTCGAGATCCCGGTACACGAGGTCATACGTCCCGACGTACCTCGCCAGCCACTCGCGGACCTCCTCGTATTCCCACCACTTCGGGAAGGGGATGTTAAAGGAGAACGTCTTCTCCGGGCTGACGATCGACCACTTATCATCCCGTCCGTAGCGCTGAACGTATCCCTCCATCATCGCCACACCTAGCTCACGCATGTCTGTGTACTTCGCGCGGTCTTCGTCGGTCGCGTCGGTGGTCTTGAAGTACCGAAGCTCCTCGGCCTCCGCGAGCTTCGCGAAGGTCTCTGCCGGGTGCGGCCCGCGCTTCTTGCCGGGGCCGGAGTACCAGCCCGCTAGCGCGACGTGACACAGCTCCCCGAACCACAGCGGATCGCTTACGCGCTTCGACCGCATGCCGTGCCGGTAAGCCTGATTCCAGGCCCAAGGGCAGCGCTTGTGCAGGACGCGCTCTGAGGTCCGGACTTCGGGTATGACAGAAAGATCTAGCGGCATTGCATCCTCCGGTGCTCTCACTCACCTGTTCCCGAGGGGCGGGCAGGGATCGAACCTACCTCATACTTGGATCACCAAGTGTACTTCCCAGAGTACTACCGCCCCTTGTGCGGGGAGGATGCCGCGAACACCCTCACCCGCCGAACCGTTCCCTATCTCCACGGGGGTCGTGCGGAGATCAGAACGGAGCCTCGTCGTCATCCGACGCCTTGCGCGCGGCCTTCTTCGCGGCCTTCTTGACCTTGGGCTTGGCCGGAGCCTCGTCCTCGTCCTCTTCGACCGGCTTGGCCTTCGCCTTGGCCGACTTCTTACCAGCCGTCTTCACCGGCTCCTCGTCAGCCGCCTTCTTTGCCTTGGCCTTCGGGGCCGGTGCCTCGTCCGCACCACGGTTGGCCTTCGCCTCCTCGTTGGCAGCGCGGTTCTCCGGCGAAGCCTGGAAGACCATCCGCATGGCCGTAGCGAGCCGCACGCCCTCGCGGAAAGCCGCCTCCTTGGTCTTCGCGCCGCTCGGGTCATAGCCCACGATGTCCTCGTCCATGAGCCAGTCCGCGAAGCGGTCCTGCAGCGAGGTGGCCGGCTTGGTGAGGTAGCCCTTCAGGTCAACCTCGGTTTCCTCCGTCTTAGCCACGGTGGTCTTCTCCTGTTCCTGGTTGGTTTGTTTGATCCTATAGTCGCTTCTGGACTGCCGAAAGATTAGCGCCTGATTTTGAGCCTGTTCATTTTGACTCCGGACTTGCTCCGCCTCGCACGTTCGGCCTCGCGTATCTCCTCGATCCGCATCTGCCTCCCGCGCTCGCGGCGGACTCCGAGGCTCCATGACAGATAGGCGGTTAGCCCAACCGTCAGGAGCCAGAACAGCACCTCACCCACGCGACTCCTCCAGCACCCTGCGGTAGAACTCTACGCCACGCCGCTCGTCCAGCAGTCGCCTGCCCGTAGCAGCGACTTCGGAGTTCACCACAGCGTTGGTTACGTCCACCGTCCCGAGGGAACGAAGGTAGTAGTAGAAGACCGGGCGGGGGTTGGACACACGGTGAAGCCGGTCTTCGACCTGCGTCATGGTATCGGGGTCCGCCTCATCCACCATGATCATATGGTCGGCCGAGTCGATAGTGATGGCGACTCCACCGGCCTTCACCTGGAGGAACATGATGTGCGGAGAGTCCGATCCGGACGGCTGATTGAACGCGTCAATGACCGCCTTGCGCTTCGGGCCGGTGATCTCCCCGGTCAGCATGCAGCTCATCCCGCCCTGAGCGGCGGAGAGCCCGAACGAAAGCATCTTCAGCAGCTTCGTGTACTGAGAGACGATGATGACCTTGCCGCTTGGGTCGGAAGGAATGCCCATCTCTTCGAGGAACTGCTCAATCCAATCCATCTTGTTCGAGGGCGGGTTGGGCGAGAAGTTATGCCCATCGAAGGAGCCGTAAGCCGAGGCCAGCTGCTGGAGCCGGGTGAGCTCAGCCAGAATCCCGTTCGCGTTGACCGTTCCCCCGAGGACTTCCGCAGCCGAGTTCTTGGCCATCTGCGTGTAGGCGCGGGCCTGCTGCTTCGACATCGTGAGCCAGATGCCGACTGGGGAGTTCTTCACCCCCGAGTCCAGCGGCGTGCCCACGTAGGTCTTGGGCGGGAGGTCCGAGGCCACCTCAGCCTTCGTACGCCGGAGGACGATCGAGCCGACCTCATCCCACAGCATCTTCTCGCGGCCCTCGATCAGCTCCCCGAGTTCGTACCCCGAGAAGCCACCCGTCTGCCAGTACTGCTTGGCCCAGCGCCAGAAGCCCGAATAGATATCAGGGCGGAGCCAGTTCAGCGTCCCCCACAGCTGCCACGGCTTGTTCCGGAGGGGAGTCCCGGAGACCGCGATACGCAGCCCGCCCTCGCGGAGCCGGAGCATTTCCAGTCCCAACCGGCGCTGCGTCGGCGTGCCGGACTTTCGCACCAGCGACTCGTGACATTCGTCTACCACGATCGCGCCCCACTCGATCCCGAACAGCTGAGGGAACACGTGCTCGTCTTCGCGCTTCACCTTCTTGGGCTTCTTGTGACCGCATCCTAGGACGCTAGTCGGCTTCTTCGTGTAGGGGTGCCGGAAGCCGCAGACCGTCTTCAGGCCCGCCCCGGTAGCGGCGAGCGATCCGGTCTCCAGCTCCTCGCACACCCACCAGCTCTTGGTGAGGACCGCCTCCGGGTGGACCGACACCCAGGTATCCTCCAGCGTGAAGCCGTTCGCTCCGGCAGCGTTCTGCCGGTAAACCTCCAGGAGGCCCGTCAGCACCGCGTCGCGCGCTGGCCGTCCCTCGGGGAGCGTGATGGCGGATTGCCCCGGGCACCAGCGTGGGATCTCATAGGGCCAGACCGTAGTGGCAGCGGTCTTCGGGCTCACGACTAGGTACGGTCCCGGCACCCCGCTCTCCGCGACGGCTGCCAGGGTCTCCAGCGTCTTCCCTAGCCCGGGGTCCTCCGCGATGAGCACGGCACGCCCGTTCACGGCGAACTGCGCTCCGACTGCCTGATATGGCCGGCCAACGGTGACCGCCTCGTGCAGGATGGGAAAGCGCTTACCCAATCGCTCCAGCGGGATCTTGACGCCACCAGCTGCCAGGCCCGCCTGCGCCGCGCGCCGGTCGGCCTCCGCGCGGTACCACGTCTGCAGCGGCATGCCTATCTCCAGGCCCTTGCCGAACTCCTGCCGTAGGCGAAGGCAGCTCTCGATTGTGAGCGGGAATGTCCAGGCCCGCGCTCGCTTGCTCCAGTTGGCACCCGCGACGCGCTTGCAGCAGGCGATCGTATGGGTGCTGTACGGCGAGGTCAGGTGGATGCGGTCGCCCACCCGGTCGATCGTGATCACGTCTCTTCTCCTCCGGCGAGGAGAGCCCTCCGGCCGGAGCCGGAGAGCCCTCGCTTCCCTACTTCTTCTTGGTGAGCCAGTGGATCAGGCCCATCAGGGCGAAGAGGCCAGCAATGATCAGGAGGACTCCCTGATCATCGCTGATCTGGATCTTCTCGAATGCCTCGGGCATCGTCGTGCCTCTCTCACTAGGCGACTGGATACTGCAACCCTACCCTAGTCGTCTGGACATGAAAAGAGGGGGAGGGCTCTCACCCCCTCCCCCTCCCGGGCTCTGCAGCTTACGCCGCTCGCATCACCCGCACACCCGGGGCAACCTCCGCGTCCAGCAGGCTCTCCAGCGCCTTGCTCTGGGCCTTCGCGAGGCGGGCCTTCTTAGCTACGGTCTTCGCGGCCTTCGCCTTAGCAGCGGTCTTCGTCTGGCACTGGCCCATCGTGCTGCACTTCGTCGGGTGGCCACACGCGGCCTTCCAGGCGTTCAGAGCGATGCCCTTGGCCTCCAGGTCAACCTCGCGGCCCTCGATCTGGTCGTTCAGCCACTCGGCGAAGATGAACAGCCCCACGATCGCGATTCCGAAGAGGACCCCGAAGAGGTTCTTCGCGGCGTACACGTTCATCCCAAGGCTCATCGCACCCATCACGCACTGGACGCGGAAGCCGATCTTGTTGGTGCGCTCGGAGAAGTCCTCGCTCCGCATCACCATTCCGATAACCGCGATTCCGTCGATCATCAGCGGCGTGACCATAGCCTCGATACCCGATCCGCCGAGCTTGTGCGAGGAGGCGATGATGTGGGTGGCGCTACCGAGGAGCGCTCCGCCGAAGTAAGCCTTCGTGATTCCCTTTACCAGCTTGACCTTGTTCATTTCCGAACTCCTTCCCGAGTTCCCATCTTGCCTTGTACAGCAATCGTAACCTATAAGATGGGAGTCGCAAAATGAATTCGCCATTTTTCTCAAATTAATTTGCTATTGGGGAAGCGCTTTCCCGCACCATTCAATAGCGAAGGCCCGCTCCTGTAATCGCAGGTAGCGGGCCGAATGAATGTGCTATTGAATGGCTATTCCTCTGAGTCCCAGTCGGCCTGTTCTGCGTCCACATCCGAAACAAAAGCCGATTGTTGTTTCTCCCTACCCATTCGGATGATATCCACCTCACTGGTGGTTCCCATCATGTGGGCGATCTCCGCGCCGAGGCGCGTCCCGTCCGTGGAGAACTTCCGGCAGGGCTCACCCCCGTTCTCCCATTCGCACTCCGGGGCGCAATCGTCCTCTTCCCCGAGCCTCACTACTCCACCTCCACCACAACGGTCTCGCCCTTGGACTTGTGGACCTTGCCCGAGCCGACCTTCAGGAGCGCGACGAGACGGAACGCCTTGAATCCACCCTGTGGGCACAGGAAGTTGAAGATGCGCTCTCCGCCGAACTCGGTGAAGTGGATGCGGCGGACGTTCTTCCCGACGATCGCGGTCTCTGGGGTCTCGCGGAGCCGGTTGTGCCAGGCGACTGCCTTCCCCATGAGCGCGTCGATGATCTCGGACTCGCTCGCGCTCTCAGGGTCAAAGGGGAGCTTCGAGCGCTTGATGGTGGAGGGCTCGGGAGCGCGCTTCTTGAAGAACTTGTTCTCGACGACCTTCTGCAGCTCCTTCGCCCCCGCGTCCGGAGCCCGCACCGCGTACTGCTTCACCGCGCTCGCGTTCCGGAGCTTGATCGTGCGATCCCCGATTGTGTAGCTGGGCATGGGCTCGGTCGTAAGAACGCCCTTGGTCCAGGAGATCCACAGCGTCTCGTCCCCGCGACGGGCCTCCAGCTCCATCTCGTCGTCCGCCTCTTCGGTGCCCTCAGCGCGGAGGAGGGAGGATTCCCAGCCGTTCGCCTCCATGATCGCCTGAATCGGTGCCGCCTTCGCGGCTGACCTCGACTCGACTGGGGCGGATGCCTTCTTGGATGGACGCGGCTCCGGCGCGGGAGCACTCGCACGGGCCTCGCGCTCCTTCTTCAGAATGACCTCCAGGAGCTTCCCCTTCGGGCAGTCGTTCGCGGAGCGCTGGCCGAACTTCTCGAAGAGGGCCTTGCGGAGCTGGGGCTGGGTCATCCGGCCGTACGCCTCCGCGTACTCCGGCACCCCTACCTTCTCCACGCCGTCCTTGGGCGGGAGGGGTGTGCGCTGTGCGTGCTTCTTGGTGCGCTCCTGTGCGGCCTTGCGGAGCCCGTGCTTGTTAGCGGTCGTGGTTCCCATGAGCTTCCCTCTCACTTCCCGTTTGGCGGGAGGGCCGAAGCCCTCCCTGGACTGCGATGGTCTTACTTGCCGATCTCTACTGAGGGGATCGAAGCGGCAGGGTCCTGAAAGAAGTCCAGCACCCATTCTGCCCCGAGCTTCTTATAGACCGTCACCAGGATCGCGATGATGACGACCGCCTTGATGAACTTTCCCATATGCTTCCCTTCCCCAAGGGCTCCCTCGGCTGAGGTGCCTGGGCTGGAGCCGGTCCCCGTTCCCCGGCTCCGCCCTCCGGCCTCAGGCGGTCCAAGCCTCCCGAGGTGCATATGGACGTTCGTCGTCCTGCTGGACGGCAATCCAGATCTCATCGCCGTCACCGATCTCGGTGGTGATGTTGCTGATGTAGTTGCTGAGGGGGTAGCTGGGCTGGCTCGCCACCATCACGCGGCTCTGACCGTGGCCGTAGTTATCGCGAAGCTCAATTAGCATCTCGATAACCTCATCCAACGTCTTCCCGGGCTTCTTCGTCGCGGGAGCCTCTTCCTCCACGGTCCAGTCCTGCCAGTTGGGGGAGTCGATTCCGACCATATTCGGGTTGATGAGCCAGAAGCCCTCGCACCCGATGAGGAGGACCTGCTGCCCGTCCTCCAGCTCGTCCACGATGTGGTCTTCACTGAACTCGTCCACCTGCTCGCCGCACTCGGGGCAGACATCCGTCATCCACTTCTCAACGCTCGCGCGGTCCCGGCGGATCTGCTCCCCAGCAGCCTCCACATAGTCGGCTTCCCGGTCCCCGTTGCTTTCGACAATCGCGTTCATGTTCCTGGCCCCTCTCACTGGGCTCGTTTTGCGTGCGCCAATCGTAACCTATCGGCACTGCAGAAGTAAAGCGGGAGGGCCGAAGCCCTCCCGGATGAGCTAGTTGGTCCGAATGATCCGGAGGGCTTCCGCCACGTTCCGGACTGCCTTCTGCTTCGCGCCCACCTTGACGTACGCCTCGGCGTAGTCGTACCGGCCCTCGACATCCCAAGCGAGGTGGAGCGTGATCCCGTCACCCACGTTCACATCCAGGACGCACACCCCGCCCCCGAGAACCTTCAGCGTCGCGCGCTCCTCGCCTGCGGCCTTAATGACGACCTGGGCCTTGACCTCACCCGGTGCACGGAGGGGGACGTTGATGATCTGGCCCTTACGGCTCGGCCGCTCGCCCTCGCTCGCCTTCCGTGCCTTCGGAGTCGTGCGCTGGTCGAGTCCCGGGTGGCACACCCAACAACCGGCCTGCTCGGTCTCGATAGCCTCGATGATCTTGACGCGGAGTTCTGCCGACTTGAACTTGGCTGCGCTCTTAACGCCTGCCTGTCCGGCGAGCTTCCGAAGCTCTACCGCTCCGACGAGATAAACGTCTGCGCCCGTCCGGTCTTTCTCAGTCGCTATGATGCGATCCTGGAGCGCGGTTAGCTCTGCGTGCTGCTGGCCGTCGTGAGTGTTCTCGTGCCCACCGAACTCGTAGCAAGGCTCACACAGCTCGGGGCCGGAGACCTTAGCGGTCTGGGGACGGATGCCGCAGTCGATGCACATTTTCTTAGCCATTTTAATCTCCCGCTCTCACTCGGTTGGGACTCCCTGCCCCGCTGAAGTCCATCCTACGCGATTGCAGTCGAGATGGCTACAAGTCTTTTCAAGATTTTTGGTGAGGGGCGACCGGCTGGAGAATCGAACTCCCGCATCAGCCGCCCCCTAATCCCCTACCTGCCCAATTCGCCTGATGCGGAGCGCGTGCCAGGCCGCTCCGACTCCACGCGCTGGGTCCGTGGGGAAGTCCTCTCCAGATCTACCGAGTTCGCGGCAGCCTCGCCGGATGCCGATCCGGCGCGAGCGGCACCCGAACGGTACCGGCGGTTATATTCGGCAACTGCCTTCTTGGTCGGGCCTTTATAAGGCTTCACCGCCTTGCTCTTACCCTTCTTCTTCGCCGCTGCCTCGCGCTCCTCGGCCAGACGCGCCTCGCGCTCCTCGGGGGTCTCGGGGCGGTGCTCCGGGAAGAGGGCATAGAAAGCCTCGTCCACGCGCGCCTTCCGGCCGTGCAGCGCTACCACTCCGCCCGACGTGTCTACCGCGTCGCGAGCGTCCTTCAGCCGATCCGCGTACCGAGAGCAGAAGGTCCGCGCGTAAGCCTCGCGGAACACCTCCTTGTTCACGCCTCGGCCGGCCACCCCCGCGTCCTCGCCGCGAGCGGCACAGGCAGCCGCGTAAAGCCGTCCGACCTTCGCGTGCGCCGCGTGACCTCCCTTACCGAGGTCCGAGCCCCACAGCATGAATGCGACGCGGTTCCGCTCGATACCCGCGCTCCGAAGGCGGTACACGTTCTCTTCGTCGCTCACCGAAGTGTCAACCTTGGGCTCCAGGCGACTCGACATCATCAGCCAAGCATTCTGGTAAAGGCCCTCTGCAATGAGGATATCCGACTCGTAACCGACGATCGTCGCGATAATCCCCAACTGACCCTCCACCATCGCGTACTTCGCGACCGTACGGCAGCCCGTGTGCGCCGCTACGTCATGCCAGACGTAAGCGTGGAACTTCGCGAAGTCGCTCCCGCCCGTGGAGATCGTGACCTGCTTCGAGATCGGAGCTGCGCTGATCTGGTCCGTCGCGATGAGGTGTTCTTGCGCGACGCGGAACTTACGGATCAGGCGCTCCGCGCTCGCGCGCCAATTCGCGGCGAGCTTCGCAGCCGCCTCGCGGTCCACCTTCCCGCTCAGCGAGGTGGCGTTACGCTCCGCGTCGTCCGCCTGGGCGAGAATGTGCCGAATGCGCGCGGCCCACTTCTCCAGGTCCGCTGGGGTGTAGTTCTCGTTCCCCGTGCTCTCACCCACGGTCTTCTCCTTCTAAGAGGTGCCCCGGTACTAGGCCCCGGGGCGAAGGCTTTTAGATCAGGTGTAGGGCGATCGATATGACGGCCGCAGCCATTCCCAGGAGGCCCGCTCCTAGTGTGATCAGGCCGATGGGGTTCATGTGCGCCAGCTGGTTCAGGATCTTGTACATTTCGCTCTCCGCTCTCACCCGGTGGGCTTCCCTTTCGACTACAGTCTAGACCAACTGCAGAAGAAAGGGAAGCCCCATTTTGCTAGGCGATTCCCTCACAGGCAACCGGCTCGTCGATCTCGGAGTAGTTGCTTACGGTCTCTACCCCGTTAACCGCGATGGAGCACCCGAGCCACCGCTTCCCGCCCACGTTACGCATGGCGGCGTGGATATAGACTCGGTCGCCCTTGAGCACGGTGTAGGTCTGGCTGAAGGGAGCGGTCTCGCGAACCGTGTCGTCCTTAAGCCCTCCGACCTCAACGTGTATCCGGACTAGCGAGCCCTGCGGAAGGGGTGACGGGGTCCAGAGCGCCGTTACGGTCACCAGACGCTCGTCGCCCATCTTCTTCCGGGTGGGGAGCTTCCCGCTCGCCAGAGCACCTACTACGAGGAGCACTGCCACCACCGCGATGGTCCCGGCCATACTTCCGGATCTTGTCTGAGTAGCCACTAGGCTTCCTCACTCTCACTGTGGAGTTATCAATGGCCTTGCGACTCCAGTTTAGTCCACTGCAGTCGCAAGGGGAAGTCGACTTATCTAGATTCTTTAGCCCCAGTTCTCGATCTTCGAGCACACAGGACCCATCGCGCGCTCAATGCTCTCCTCGCGGGTAAGAACCTTCCCGCACCGCATGCAGGTCCCGTAGAGAGCGCCGAACTGCTTCGCCTCTTCCATGCTCATCCGCCACTCGGGCTTGATCGTCCGGACCGCGCCGGAGGCGTAGATGAAGGATGCCTTCGTGGCTTCGATCTTCTCCCCGCCCAGGAAGAACTCGCGGATTGCCTCCCCGTCCGTCGTGTACAGGACCATACGCTTCGCGTAGAGGCTCTGGCCGTTCCCGCTCGCCTTATTCCACTGGACCTTATAGATAGCCCCAGTCTCCGGATCGCGGTACATGCCGTCCCGGTCGATAGCGGCGGAGCCAGTCACCTCGGATGCCGGAGCGTGGTCCTCCTTCGGGGCATACGGGAGACCCTTCATGCGGTCGATGATCTGACCGGCCTCGCGCCGGAAGATCTGGCAGAGCTTCCCCTCGGCCTCGTCGCTGAGCGCGGCACGGACCCTCTCCACCCATTCGGCGTTCAGGGTCCGGAGGTCGCGGCGCGCGATAAGGTCGCGAATGAACTTCTCTTGCTTCGAGGAGGCGTAAAGGTTCGGGTTACGGGGAGCATCTGGAGCGGCCTCCCGGGCCATCTTCTCCTGGGCAGCTTGCTCGTCGGCCCGCTTCTCATGCTCAGCGATCATCGCGTCAAATTCCCGGTCCGCGAGGGCTTCCAGCTCCTCGGGAGAAGCCGAGGCTACCCGGTAGCGCTCGGGGTGCTGCTCTGTCATCGGGGTAAAGCTGACGGACCGCTCCACGCCGAAGCAGTGCCTGACGTCGGCAGCGGTAGCGTGGTAGATCGTGGCTCCGGCGTGGTTGCCGCAGCGGACGCCTTCCTGGACCATTGTGTCCATCTCGGGTACCTCCTAAAGGTCTCTCACACCCGGTTCACCAGAAACGGTACCCCATGGATATTCGATCGTAAAGCCCCCGGGCAAAGGAGCAGGCCCCCACCCGGTGAGAGTCGGGTGGGGGCCTTGGGAAGGACCGGGAAGGTGTCCTAAGCGCTCGCTTCTTAGCTAGGTCCAGACTACGCCAGCCCGAAAACTGCCGCTAGTAGTTATCTCCGGGGGTTGTACCCCGGGGTGACACCCAGCACTCCGGTCTTCTCCGCCTCCGGGGCGGGGGAGATCTGCCCACGGGCGATCAGCGTAGCCACAGCCACGATCGCGAGGTTGATTGAAGCCACCATCTCCTGCCCTATGTCCAGACCGTACGCCGCTCCGAGCGTCGCAGCGATCGAGAACATGTTGGTGAAGACGGTCGGGGCAATTGGCCGGGTGAGCCAGGCGAGCCCGAGGGCCATAGCCGCGTTGGTTGCCGCGAGCCACAGCGCCGCTTGCTCCGCTCCGAGGCCATCCCAGCCGAAGCCGACGAGGACCGCGAGGATAGCTTGCACGACCGCGAGCCAAAGCGCGGGCTCACGCCCGAATATCAGACGGTTGTTCATTTTGGGTTTCCTCCTTCTTCTTGGCCGGGTACGACATCTCAAGGATCTTGTTGAGCGTCCCGGTGAACATCACATACAGAAGGTACAGCACAAGCGCAACCACACCGCGCCCCGGCCAGTCCGGCCAAAGACGATTGCTGATGATCAGGGCGAAGAGGGAGCCAAGCACCAGCGCCGTGAACATCATGTACCGGCCGTGCGGGTCCGTCCTCCAGGCACCTCCTGAGCGTTGCCAGTAGGTGACGACGAAGCGCACGCAGTTGTAGAAGCCGACGGCAGTAACCATCAGGCCAAGTTTCTCAACTAACGTCATCGCCCTAATCCCAGTGCCCTTCTGATATCCGATCCGAAGTTGTTCTCCCGTGCCTGCGCCGCGAGCCGGTTAACCTCCCGGCTTACCCGTGTATCATCCCGGTGTACATCCTGCAGCTTCTTCCTTGCCCGCTCGGTTTCGGCCCGCGCCACTTCAAGTTCCGGCGAAGGCTCCTTGCGTCTGGTCCAGGGCCACTTCATGCCCGTGCCGCCTCTCGCCGGATACCTTCGAGTGCGGTCGCAGCCACCGCCCCATTCGAGATAAGTTGGTCAATCTGCTCATCCCTCTTCTCCAAAGCGGCCTGCAGGAAACCCAGCTGTTCATTCTTTTCTGCGATCTGTTCCTTCAGGTCCGAGATTCGGTCAACGTGGACCGAGCGCGGGATCAGCCTACCTAGTCCTATGAGAAGGAGGCCCAGAGCAACCAGGCCTCCTAGTCCCAAATCGCTGATCCCTGTGGGGATCACGAAATCCATCTTATCTTCCTAGGAAGCCAAAACTTCAGCAGTGATCTGGACAGCCGGGAGGACGACCGTCTGCGGCGGAAGGTGGAGCTTGACCTGCCCCGGCAGCGGTCCACTTCCGCCCACGGCCTTCTCGCGGGCCTTCAGCATTCGGTTCTGCCACGGGCCGAACCGGTCCCCCGCGTCGCCGGTGACCGATGCCAGAGCACGCGTCGTCCAGCCGCCATACTCCGAGTCGCACCAGCGGTACGGGTCGTCGGCCGGAGCCGTCTCGCCCTCGGGGCCGACGTGTACACCGGCATCCACGAGCCTGATCTGGAGTTCCAGGACGTTGTCGCCCGTCTGCTCCCTCGCACACCACATATTGTCTCCCTCCGAGGTCCCACCCGGGCGTGGCATGCCCTGGGAGATCCATGTCTTGATTGTGTTGCCGGGGCAGTTCGTGCTCTGTCCCGGGAGCTGGCCGTGCCCCGAATACTGGAGAGTCCGCCCCGAGAGCCGGTTGGCCTCGTCGTACAGATCCCGCATCGTCCGGAGAGCTTCGGGGGTGACGTCGCCCTCGCGGCCGATAAAGCAGATCCCCACCCACGGCGTATTCTGGTTCAGGGCATGCGCCGCGACAACTAGCCAGCCTCGCCCCTCGTACGCATTCCCCTTGTAGTCCACGAAGAGGTTGTAGTGCGTGTCGTTGTAGTTCAGCGAGTCCTGGGCGTATGCCTGAAGGTCTGCCGGGGTGGAGAACTTCGAGCCGTCCGAGTAGTGCCAGGCGACTCCGATGCGCCTGGACCAAGGTACCGTCACAATTTCCCTCGGTCTCTTGGGAGGACGCGCGCCCCAAGCGGACCGGGAGATAATGTTCACCATATCCTTACCTCCGTTTCGCCCCTAGTCTACGTGATCCGTGCCACCTCAAGGGTGTTCACGGTCAGCGTGTTGGAAGAGCTAGCCGCGCTCCATTGAACCGTGACGTCGAAGACGAGCGTGCCGGCTGTGGTGTTGAGCGAGGTCATCGAGTTGGGGAGATCCTGCCGCGTGACGGAGGTGAACGGGCCGGAGCCCGCGACCGACAGCGCCTCTTGGACGGTAACGATGGCACGAGCTACACCGGTGCCCGCGCCAACGGCCGAGAACGTCACCACCGCCTCGATCACAACCGGGTGGTCCGTTACGCCCGAGGAGGCGGTGATCACGATCGGGTTAGAGGTCGTGGCCGTTCCGCCGAGGCGAGCCCGGATCGTCAGCGTCGGAGTGCCGGTGACCGAAGCCCGGCACCACGCCTTGATCCGGTAGCTGACCGTGGCCACGGCTGGCTCGCTCGCGGGTAGCGTGTAGGTGCCGATAGCGGTCTGGGTCGTGGTGTTCGCGACCGTCGATTGCGCCCCGGGAAGAACGTAGTCCCCACCCGACTTCATCTGCACCCAAGCCCCCTCCACCCGGGAGTAGAACTTGTTGGTGTCGGTCTCATAGATCGGCTGCCCATCCCAGGGAGAACCGGGGCGGGTGGACGAGGTGCATATGGTCCAGCCCACCGCCGCGTCTAGCTTGTCAGCGTTGTCGTTCAGCTGGCTGACGTCGACATCATCCCCGGTCGTTGGGTTAGGGTCGGGCTTGACCAAGGCCAGCCGGGTAGTGCTCGTGCTCATGCGGTTCTCCTCCACATGTAAGCGGCGCGATACGGGTTCAGGAGGGAGAAGGAGGAGCCGCCACCGGCAGTGTTGGTGACCATCGAGCCCGTTCCCGTGTTGTTGCCGTTCCAGCCGGACGCGGCTCCGTACGAGTTCAGCGGGAACTGCTGCGAGCCGACTAGCCCTATCCCGTGGTCGTGCGATGGGATCTCGGAGGTGGAGAGCGTCTTCGTTGCGGCACCACCCGTAGAGCCTGCGCTGTAGGTACCACCCGCACCTATGATCATTCGGTCAGTAACAGCTGTCCAAGTCCCGAAACCCAAAAGCGTTCCGGGGTTGGTAGAGACCGAGTCGCTGAAGTAGTAGGCCCCCACCGGGAATATCAGCTGGAGTACCGCGTCGATGGCCGCCTTCAGACCTGCCGGGGTGACCGCGAGGGTTGTGCTGCTCCCGGTAGTCGCCTCGGAGTTGGTTGCCAACTCTACCTTCCCCTTGACGGTGGTGGTGGCGTCCGGCGTGATGTCTGTCCATGCCCCCTCTACCCAGGAGCGGTGGAGATTCGTATCTGTCTCGTAGATCGGCTGCCCATCCCAAGGGGAGGCCGGTCGCGTTGAGGACGTGCAGATCGTGAAGCCAGCCGCCGCATCGATCTTGTCGGAGTTGTCGTTGAGGTCGTCAACGTCAACGTCATCCCCAGTCGTCGGGTTTCCGTCTGGCTTGAAGAGGGCTAGCCTCGCAGTATTCGTTCCCATGTCTCCTCCGTCTCAGTACGGCAACGCGACCAGGAAGCGTCCACCGAAGTCCGCCTCCCGCCCCGAGCCCCAGGAGTTACGATACTTGGCTTTGACGGTGTAGAGACCGGGCGAGAGTCCGGTCAGCACGATCGCACGGCACAAATTGCTCTCCAGGTGCTCCGAGGCACCTCCGTTTAGCAACTCCAGCTTACAGCCGTTGCTGTCGGCTGCGGCGATTACCTCCGTGCCACCGGCCTGCTCGACCACCTGAAAGCTCATGGTGACTGAGTAGTCGTAAACCGTGCTCGCGCCTCCGGCGAACGCACGGCATCCGAGGAACACGAGCATCTTCCCGAGGGCTCCAACCTCCACGTCAGTGACCGTTGGGCCGACCGTCGTAAGGTCGACATATGAGGTTGAGGTGGTGAACTGGGTAGCGCTGATGAAGTCGGCCTTCAGTCCGAAGGCGAGCCGGGAGAGCGGGACGAGAACGCCCGAGCCGTTCACCGCCGCGAGCCCGTACGTCCCGTCCGTCAGCCTTCCCATCTCAATCTGGGTCTGGGCTGAGGCATTCTTGGCCCGGAAGGTTCCGGCCGTGTCCATCTCGATCGACTCGACTCCGGCCGAGGTGTAGCCGTGGACTCCGGTGGAGTTGATCTCTACCCGCGCTCCGTTCGCGGCCGTGCGGATCGATCCACCCATGATCCAGGCTGCCGAGATAGTTCCGGCTGTAATCTTCGAGACCGTGAGATCCGAGATGTGGGCATCATCGATCAGCGTCACAGTAGAGGTGGCGGAGACCGAGGCGGAGGACTTGTTCCCCGAGCGGTCCACAGCCCGGATCTTCACGTGCACCTGATCCGTCTGCTCAATCGAGAAGGTCCCGACTGCTGGGATCTGCGCCCCGATCATCGACGCATTCGCGATAAGCTTCCCTACGAGCGTTGTGGCGTCGGGGTAGTACGAGTTGGACCCTCCGACGTGGACCTCCAGGTGATCGAGGTCCTGTTCAAGGTTGTACGTCCCGCCAGAGGCTTTGCCGAGATGGTGGACGACCTGGATGGCGATCCGGGAGGAGGCGACTATGGGGGCAGCCGGGGTCGAAGGAGCGAAGAGGTCTCCGACCGTCGTCACAAACGAACTCGCAGAGTACGGGCCGAGGTGCCCCGAGAGGTCCACGGCGCGAATCTGGATCTCGTAGGTGACTCCGGGAGTCAGCTCCGCAACCGTCGCCTCGTTCTGTCCCCACGGGGAGAAGATCGTGTACCACTTCGGGTCATCCGCCACGGGGTCGCTGATCGGCGCTCCCCACGGGTTGCCCAGAAGCTCGCCCCATTTGTAGGGGCTGGATGAGGGGATACCAATCTGTCCCCACTTCACCCGGTAGCCGAGCACCGCGCTCACCCGGTAGCGGATCTCGTAGTGATCCCCATCCGTGATCGTGGAGCTGTCGGTGTTGAGGGGAGTCGTCCACGAGAGGCGGATAGCCGACTTCGTGGAGTTCGTGATGTCGGATTGGTAGGAGCCGACGTTGAACGAGAGGAAGGCGGGGCTGTCCGGAATGGTCGTGTCCTCGGCCGGAGAGGGCGGAAGGTTGGGGCGGATACCGATAGGCTCGCCGCTCGCGAGGGAGCGCGATAGCTCGCCCACGACCAGCGTCGTGTCGCCCTCTTCTCCCGCGTAGTACGGACTGAGGTCTAGCCAGGTTCCGTCGTTGCGGCGGAAGGCTACCGTCCAGCCCTCGGGCACCGGATAGGTCATCTCCACGATGCGGAGCGCCATCGGATTGATCGGCTGACCCTCCCAGTAGACTTCCCGCGCCTCGTCAACCAGCCCGATATCGGGATCATACACGTTGACGTAGTCGCCAACGCTGACATCCCCCTTGATATCGTAGGTGGAGGTCCCGAGGGAGATAGTCTGCCTCTCGACCGAGAACTGATTGAGGTAGAGCTGTGCCCGGAGGTCTGCATTGTCAGCGGTCGTATCCGACTCGGATATCAGCCGTGTGAACGCGACATCGTTCCCGTGGATATCGTTGTACGGGTTGGCGACGATATCCGCATCCCCGGTCTGGATCTGGTCGCCTTCGCCTTCCGCGAGGAGCACCACCCGCGTCGTGAAGTCGGCTGCGTCGCGTCCGGTCTCCAGTCGTCCGGGGAGGGCAACTTGCCGGAGGTCCCGACCCGAAGCCTTCCGCATAATCATGGCCCGGGGCGTGGTCACGTAGAGATCGGGGATGAGGCCCGCGTCTAGTGTGCCAATATTGTTGACGCGCCACTCCGCCTGGAAGGTTGAGGTCAGGTAGTCGAGCGCCTGCCGCGAGGTCTGCCAGCGGTGGACGTTGGTGTAGGTTCCCGCTACGGCGTGGATCGTGCCTGCGGTGACCGCTCCACCCGGAGGAAGTAGAGCGGCCACCGAGGCGGCAAAGGTGGCTGCGTTG
>JACZCW010060176.1_pt1 | contig 84932 bp, 139 predicted proteins | sample 8641861 | NCBI WGS metagenome assembly JACZCW01 (sample SAMN15324607, study PRJNA640507) | soil metagenome | isolation source: intercropping sugarcane | place: China: Luxin town, Laibin City, Guangxi Province | collected 2019-07-25 | depth 10cm m | reverse complement strand
CTTTGTATTAGCACGAACTTCGTCAAAAGTCCATTCCTTTGTAATACGACCGTTTTCGAATACGGTTTGCAGGATGTCACTAGGGTTTTCGCCAGAACCAGAAACAGTCTCATATTGACCAAACAGGTTTTTTACTAGTGAAAGTCTACCCTTTTTGCTTTGCTTACCAGGATCAGTCACAGGGTCCTTTGACACAGCACGACGCTCACCGTTAATAGTCACATCGCTGATTTTATAAGCAAACTTCTGAGTATCGCGGTTAACCTGTTGCAGCAATGCGCCACCCATACCAAACGCTACATTTGATGCGCTAAATCCAGCATCGGTAATTGTCTTAAGAATCAACTCAATTGAGTCAATATTAATACCGTCACCTTGAATCAAACGAATATGCTTAGGTAGAACCTTATATCCCTTAGAATTAGTCGTGAAACCAACCTTGGCGGTAAGTATCTCGAGGCTCTTCAAAACAACCTCAGGCGGATTACCTGAATCCGGACGAACTACAATAGTAGCGCCGGATTCTTCAACCTTCTTACCCAACTCGCCACCCCAAACGTTTTCAAGAACATCATAAAGGTTATACGAATCAGAAACGCATGCAAAAAGAGCGCCAGGTTTAGCGAACTGTCGTACAACATTTTCATAAGCCTCGTATTCGTTTTCACGTCCCCAACTGATAATTGTTGAATGCTCGGTAGCTGGAATCGAAAACGCCGGCATACCACCAGTAGCACCATAAACTTCTTGAGCCAGCACGATACCTTCAACAGTATCGGAGCCCATGAAGTTTACAAGGTGAGCAGCTCCACCAATCGCTGCGGATTCGGCTGATGACACACCACGGGCACCGAAATCATGAAGCTTAAACCCGATCTCACCATCCGGATCATCAGAGGAAAGCTCGAGATAATTTTTGATAACCTTCTTACAATAATATGACAGAGTTGCTACCGTTGTCGGGTACCAGATTGCTCGCAAAATCTGCGTCTCAAGATACGAAGGAAGCCAAAAGAAATCAGGATCCGTAGCTTCAACCGTCATCAAAACGTTATGCGTCGGAACATTCAAACCTTCAGGAACGGCTTTAATTCTGATAGGAAGATCACCACGATACTTATCGTAAAGCTTATACCATCCTTCTGCGTCAAACGGTTCGCCATGCTTAGAAAAGAACCGCGATGCGTCCTGTACGTCATACGGTTGAAACACCGGTCCTTCAAATGCCTTGAGCAAAATCTGAAGGCCAAAAAAAACGGTTGACGGAAACTTACCACCGCGAGATTCGGCGTAAGCATAAAGGTTTTCCGTTCCAGGTGGATAAAGCTTGCTATGAGAAGCCTTATAACTATCAGTTTTTAGAATAAAATTCGTGTTAAACATTAATTACTCCTACTTTCATCTTCAAATGCCTTGTTAATAATTTGCTTATGATCAAACGCTAGCTTAACCTTTCCGCTGTCAATGTCATCAAGTTTGACCCATTCAGCAGCGATTGCGTCATCCATACCTTTTACACCCATCTTACCAACAAGTCTAGTGCGATATGCAGCAGAAATAACCCAGCCACGCGGATCACGGTTTGGCGCGTCGAAAATACCTACTGGATATAGATGAGCAGGCGGAATACCTAAGCCAGTTTCCTCCACTAGTTCACGGCTAGCCGCAACTCTACTAACCTCGCCTTCATTCACAAACCCACCAGGAAGCGCGTAACAGCCTTTATACGGGTCTTTACCACGCTGGATGAGCAATACTTCATCCAGGCAGAAAACGACTACATCAGCTGTATAACCAGGTCTTGGGTAATTGTATGTGTGAGTCATTTTTCACAAAACTGAATTACAGGAATACAATTACCGTTAACATATGCGCCGCTATGTGCAACACAGGTTTCCATCTTCTGAACAGAACTTTTATTTTCGCTGATATCTGGAGCTGGATTTTTGATAGCCCATACAGCGATACAAATAGCAATTACGCTAATCGTGGCACCAAAAATAGACCAAACACCTAGCCAGAATTTACTATCGTCACTCATTGATAAACAACCTCCTCATTATCATCATCGTCATCTTGCTCCAAAGATTCAAGAACCTGGAACATAGCAGTTAGAAATGGTCTAGTATCTTTGATTGGAAGATACGTGTAAGTTTCTTGATATGTTCCAGGTTCGAACATTTTCATACCGTCACAGAATCATCGTTATCAGTCACGTCAGGATTTTCAGCCTGCTCATCTGCAACAACCTTGCCAACGTAATCAATTACGCCAGTCACATTCGGAAGCACATCAGCTGGCAAGCTCAGCAGAAATTCATCAACCTTCGCTTTAAACTTCAACCGAACCTTATGAGCGGCCTTACGAACAGCTTCTTCGCATTGTGCATTTAGCTTATCAATCTTCTTACTCGCGAAATAAGCCTGCTTCTCTGGAGTTCTAGGCTTATTCGGCGAACGAGGTTTACGGGTCTTGGTCACAACGGTATCAGTATTCTCAGCAACATCAGTCATTTTTATCTTCCTTTTCTTTGTTTTGGTTATAAATTTCGTCTTGTTTGATAATGTAGTCCATACCAGCAAACTTAACTTTCTCAGCAATCTGAGTAGCTACTGATGCTAGCTCATAAGCGATCATTTGCCAAGCTAAAACATCAGTAACTGTATTAGATTTTACTTCTCTACCAAATATAAATCTGAACATTGGACTAGCAGCTTTAATCAAATGGTCAACTTCATTGAAGACTTGAAAATCAGTTTTCTTAGTATTTTCAATACGTCTAGCGATTGCTTCTATCGCTTCTAGTTTCTTTCGTTCTAGATTTTCAACTACGTCAACTTTTTCTTTGTCAGACATTTATCAGCACCATCTTAAAGTAAATAGTTTCTTCTTTGCGACTATAGTACACGCGGTACTTCGATCCGTCAAATGGTATTTCACCAACAAGCGTCCAATTTATCATAATTGTCCTATAAATATAGCGAAACCTAGCTACCAGGAACAAGGAGGCAAAAACTGGTAACTAGGTTTCTAGTTAGTTGGTTATGTTAGATCAGAATGGAATGTCGTCGTCACCACCGCCGCCAGAATCATCATCTTCCGGCTCATCAACCGGCTTTGTATTCTTTTGAGTACTTCCACCTGAACTAGATCCGGAACCTAGCAGATTAATTTGATCAACCTTGAGCTTAACGTAGAATTTACCATCCTTCTCATTCGTTGTCAACTCTCCTGTGCAAGTAACCGGTGTTCCCTTAGTCAAATGTTGAGCCAAAGATTCACCACGTTTTCCCCACAGAGCGCAATCCACGAATATCGCTTTCTTTTCTTTCTTAACGTAATGATTTGTGGCTACTGAAAAAGATGTACAAGAATCTTTTCCTACTTGACGAGTTACCGCGTCTTTGGTAAGACGACCACTAGCTATACCTATTAACATTATTCTTCCTGCTTATCTGTTGTAGTTGCAGCAGCCAAAGCAATTTCCGCCAAGTCTGCCTCATCTGTTGATGTTACTGTTTCTGTTTCCTGTTTACTATCTGGAACCTGTTCAGCCGGTTCTTCAATTGTTGACGAACCGCCGCTAGTATTACGTAGCGTTCTCTTAACTGGCTTACGTTTCGGCATCTTGATCTCAATCGTAACTGTACGATTAAAGTCAGGTGAGCCGCTAATACGAATCGCATCAACGTCTTCAGCACCAAACTTAGCCTGCTCAGGTACAAGAGTAACACGTTTACCGCTCCACTCTTTAACCTTTTTACCAAACATAGCTTTCAAACATTCGCCATTGGTACGATTAAGCGCCAATTGACGAGTTGTTTCCTTAAAGCTAATAATACCACGATCCTTCTCTCCGCCAGTCTTATCGTCAGGCATTACCTCGACATGGACCTTGGAGATTGTAAGCGTCCTAGGCTTGTCTCTCAGCAAATCTGCTTTTAAGAACCTGCCAGGATAAAGCTCGGAATATGTGTCTGGTATCTTTACTGTTCCAATTTTACTTGTCATTTGTTTTCCTTTTACTTGTAGTGTTATTTCTAACGTCCGGAGATATGCTTCCGGTTAGCAAATCTATAGTATTCCTCGATCCCAGTTTACGTCATCAATTGGCTCGTTTTCCCACTGATACCAAGCTGCACCTATGTCTTGTGCGTTACTACGAAGCCAGTTTGTTACTGCATTTATTAGATCGTCAGCTGGAACGTTTTCATCAACCAGATTCAAATGTAATTCATAATACATTCTACTGGCTAATTCCTCAAATAGATCAGGCTTCATTGGTGTCCTTTACAGTCAATGCCGCTCTACACGCTTTAGCAAATTGCATAAACCAATCAGCTAATTCTTTCTTACTAGAACACACATTAGACCTAGGTATAGCATCGCTACGAATGCCGCCATTCGTGTAATTTTTCACAGCATCTTTCAAGTAGTCACCAAAATCAACCATCAGTAGTCCCTTCCATGTCTAACCCAATCTCTTCTGGCGACTCATCCGGAATACCAAGATCCCATTTCCTAAGCACCAAATCCTGTTCCGCATCATAACAACCTGGCCAAGAATTGTTCGCTTGACAAGTGGCTACTTGTTGTAAGAAGTCTGATACGTCAGAATATCCAGCTTCTAACTCAGCCTCACCCATTTTGTAAACAGCAACGTCATGAGGAGCGACATGTTCTACAGCTACGATAACGCATTTAGGAACCTTGCCATAAACAGTAGCGATTCCTTCCTGATAAAACGCTAGTTGGCCATGATAGAAACCGCGAGCACATTCACGTTGAAACGCAGATAAGCGAACGTCAACGCAGCCCTTTAGATCAACGATAACAAGTTCACCATCAATTTCGTTAAAATAATCCAACCTTGCTTTACAGCTCAGTCCAGTGACTCGATCAACCCATTGTATCACGTGTTCTGGTTTACCGCCAGATAAATATCTACTAGCTACAGGATTATTACGGACAGCATCGCGAAGTTGTATTGTCTTTTCGTATTCGTCTTTCTTGATAATAGACTCTTCACCATGAACAGCTTTGAATTTTTCCCAGTCTGCACCCTTACGAATCTTACCTTTGTAAATAGCGAATTCTGTTGCAAACTTATCAGGTTCTAAGATCGCACAATGAGCAGCCCTACCAAGCGTCTTACCAACACTGTCTGAATAACCGTGCTCCAAATTGTATTTGAATTGCTTAGGTGACTTACGCATCGACTTCAGCGTTGAGAAGTTGATGGCTTTTATGCTTTGGTAGGTTTCAAAATTCATGAGAGTATTATATCATACCATTGTTCAATGCGTGCTTATCCGGTTGGCACCCAAAGGACTTCTTTGGAACCTTGGCCGTTCACCCCGGCCTTTAGAGTAGCGAACGGTTTGAATGGTGCCCACGTCGCACCTTCGTTTTCGCAAACCATTACTTGTCCGCTTCTGGTCCGGCACCAATCTGCCAGATCTTCGTAATTCAAATCTGAGTGGACATAGTAAGAGCCAGCCTTGTTGGAATATGGCGGATCAATAAACCACGTAGCGCGCACATCCGGCGCCGCAGTGTAGTCCCCCTCAATAATTTGCCAGTGACGAATTCGCTCAACCTGAGTCGCGATTCGCTCACGAACCCCAGCAGAAGTCCGGACATTCTTTGTCTAGATATCGCCAAACGTCATAAACATCAAAAACACTAACCTGCGGCGTAAACCTCACAAGCTGTAAGTACGTATCGTTTAGATCATTGTTCAGGATAGCATAAATGAAATCACGATAAAAGTAATTGGGATCAATTAATCCGCTGTCTATGTAAGTGTCTATAGCGCCTTTGAAATCAGATCTAATCATTGCGCGTCAAATAAGCCTCACACTTATACTTCAACAGCTTACGTCCATCACTTGGACCAAACTGTTCGGTAACGCTGCGAACAATCACGCCTTCTTTAATATGTTTGCCTAAAACTGATGGTTCATTAGCCAGTTTCTCAACAATCTCCATGCTAAATGGACCACGATATAACTCAGGAGCCATTCTCAATCCCATCGCTTGGCAGACCGTCTTAGCGTCATCTCGATCCAGGTACTTACCCATATAACGATCATAGACATCAAACACAAGGAACTGACCAATACCATTAGTCCCGTAATTGAATCCAGGAAAATAACCATAAGACTCTCCGTAAATCGTATAAGCTTCAGGATCGTCTAGCCTCAAGAACTTCTTCTCAAGATTGAAACGCCCAATAATATCGAACCACGGTCCAGCTTCTTTCAATTCATTACGGCTTGAACACAGGACTCGAGGAACCTTAATACCAAGCCAGGATCTAATCCGACCCCACCAGTTATGATGATTAAAAGCATAAAAAGCATTTTCGCCTTCAATCTTTTCATCGATAATAACTTCCTCGCCCTCAGCAAAAGCATGCGGATTACGTCTTAGATTTTCTACACTGGCGTAACGCGGCATGTATTTTGGACGGTCTTTGTTCTTACGCTGTTTCTTGCCTATTCGCTGAACAACACCAAGCTCATGACGTTCCTGTGGCGTAAGATATTTGGTAATACCAAGCTTTTCGGCTACATCATCACCTTCATTCATCCCTGGGTCAGCTGGAACAAGCAAACCGCATGAGAAAACGCCGCGAAGCTTCTTAGCTCTTACACGTCCCTTTTCCAAGAACGAAAATCGTGGATCTTCAAGCGGAACAACACTGTCTTCAGGAACATAAACAGCAAGATCGCCGATATTCCAATCAGCAGTACGAACGATAACAGGATAAGCGCCGATATTAACAATGGAAAGTGAATCCGCGTTAGGATGCTTTACCAGATTGTTAATACGAACAACTTCTACGTGAAAATCAGTCATTTTTCACCAATATTTTCTTGTAGTCGTAATTAGAATGACTCAACCATTTTCCAGGCGTTTCAATCTTAATCTGCCAAGGTCGATCAACAATCCGACTCGGATAATCGTTAATCGGAATCTGTTCCCAAAGCTTATAAACGTTCATTGATTTTTCTTGTTTTGTATCCATTCTTGTACTGTTTTAACAGCCTCCTCTACGCTACGAACCACCGCAACATTAACACCAAGCTTCTGTGCCTTTTCGTGCCATTCCTTTTGCACGTCAGAAACTTTGCCGGTTTTGGTTTTTACTTCCAGCCAACCCTGACCAACTACGTGTATATCAGGAGTTCCAGGTGTACTTAAACGTATCCAGCGTTTTCCTACGTTTATAGTTCCGGATGCTATTCTCAAACACCAGAAACCCATCTTTTCTAATGTATCTCTTATTTCTTTACTTAATTCTGTTTCGCTTCCCATTCACGAATTATATCATGAGACAGGTTTTGCGATTTGTCCGATGACAGGGTACAACTTAAACTTACGATTGTCAAGCTCGTGTCTTATATTTTTAACAACACCGTCTTCGATATAATCTTTTAGATTAACTCTGGCAGCTGCATCTGATGCGTAATGGTGCTTCGTAATAAGCCTTATAGCGTCCTTTAGCTCGATACCAGGCTTATCCACCACGACTCTGTAAAGCTGCTCACAGGTGTCTTTAAACGGCGTGAATCGGCCACCACCACGTGTACCGGCAGCTCCATATTCACCAGTTTGATGTTCCGGTTTTAATGCATTGCGTAAACCAGGAATTATACTGCGTCGAAACTCAGCGTTAACAATTTTAGTGACACCTTCATTATAGCTGGTATGTTTGACAGTTAATACACCGATACCAAATTTACCCGCAACTCTTTGACCAAATCGCGTTTGACTACGCCTAGGTGCCCAGACTCCAGCATAAACAACATTTGCATAATGCAGCCAATCACAACACTGTTCTAATACGTCAAGTCCAAGATTCTTTTTAGTTTCAACAACACCGATTACCGGTCCACGGGTCCAAACTATATCGGCATAGTTACCGTTAAATGGAACCTCCTGATAAACGTCGCAACCGTCAGCTTTGAGACTTTCGATTATGAAAGCGGCAAGTTCTGATTCAGGAGGTAATACTGTTTTCATTTATACGTGAATGTAAACTGGAATATCTAACGCACTTAGATATTCGGTCATTATTGCCTTTACAACGGTCCAATCTAAACCACCAAGTCCACAACCGAGCTTAGGAAAAGCTATACTAGTAATACCGTAATCTTTAACTGTATGATTAACGGCATCTAAACCAGCGAATAAGTAATGATATTTAGAATTGTCGTCATATCGATACTTAGTTGGGAAATTAAGTATCCATTTATCTTTTCCTTCATGTAGATCGAGTTGTCCTATCGCCACGTGTCCTGTTCTACATCGGAATTTATACAAATCGAACATCTCAGGATAACGCTTCTTAAACTCCAGCGCCAATCCAGCACCCATAACACCAACACAATTAACCGGATTAACCAGTGTCTGTGCCGGTGAATCGAATATTGATGTTTTAACGTATTTGATCACTTTACATTCCAAAATTCAATCGGCAGAATCTTAACTGGAATCTTGTGCAAAACAGCTTCCTGAAAACACTGGAACGTGCCGCTATGTTCAACGATACCGTTCCAACAAGCTATCACATAATCAGCACCAAGTTCAACCATTTCTGTATTACGAATTGGTCCAGCTCTACGTCCCCAGCGCTTCCAATCGGCTGGGTGAGATTCTTCGTAAACCTTGAACACTTCTTCGTTATTATAACTCATCAATTCAGCGCAATAATCAGAACAAATCTTATCAGCTCCTGATCCACAGGCGCCATGAATAAATGCAATGGACTCGTAACCATTAGCAGGCGCCCATCTGACAAGTCTATCCATTTCATTCATCAACAGTCGACGTTCTTGCTGATCACGTTCAAGTAATCCCAGCGTCTGATTATTGACAAACATCGGATTGTTTTTCATGAACGTGTCATAACGCTCAGCCATATCACGCGAACCGGTAACGATAACTCTCATTTTTGATTATTCTCCGTCCAGGCCATAAGGTAATCCATGAGTTTGTTTTCTAGATCTTTTGTTGGCGCCATGAATTCATTAATCAATCCGTAATGAGAAGAAGCCAAAAAAACTCGATCCCAGGCTTTTTTATAAATATCATCAAGAAAATCAAATGGGACAAACGTAAAGCCACCGTTTTTCATCAGATGATCGCCGAGAACTAAAGCATAAACTTCATAAGCTCGTTTAGCACCACTATAATCCTTATCACTCATAAATCATATCCTTGTATAGCAACTAAATCAATACAACGCTGAACATCGGCAAGCGTAATACCATAGTCAGCGCTTGTCTTAACTAAATACGGCATCATTATAGTCATATCGCTATCATCATCTAGAATAACAACTCTATGATCTGAGAATCCTGGCTTAGCTACAAACCTAGCAATCTCATCGCCACGATACCTACCATTGCAATCTGTTTTGCCGATAATATTATTCCTAAATGTTGCACCACGACGAACCAAGCCTGCACGCAAGTCTGCGAGGTTATACAGCTTACGCCAAGTGCTAGATATAACAACTTTGCAGTCTAGAACATTTACCAGTCCATTGACAAGTGCAACGTTTTCAGGATTAATCATATTGAAATGATCCTTGTGATCATTATTGGCGTAGATATAGCTATTGCTATTTAATACACCGTCGAAATCAAGAAACAAAAGTGTTTTATTCATCTAAAAAATCATCCTTAACAAGATTTTTGATAACGTGTCTCGCGGCCTCAACCCAAGCATACTGTTCAGCTGGTGAAAGACCAAGCCATTCATCCATATGAGCCCAACCATCTATAGCGTGATAGTATCCCTTTCGACAGGCTAAGGCAAGTCTTATTTCACGGTCAGTTGGTTCGATATAAGGCAAACTTTTGAATGGTGAATCATCTTCGTTCATACAAATCTTTCTATATAACTCAAAACATCCTCGTAATCTTTAGCACGAACGATTCCAGGTTTAGACGTATCAACACTTTGATTCCATGGAGCATTGAGCAAGATTCCTACACCATCAAATCCAACGAAATTCTTCTCGCAATCATCAACCAAAGCGTTTAACTTAAACTGACCCTTTTTGTATGAGAAGTCAACTTGTTTATAAGGAATCTCGAAATCTCTAAACAACGCCTCAGCTCTACCTTTATGCCAGTCAGGTGGACAAGCGGTAACAATTCTGAAATCTCCATTCGTAATGTACCTTACTTCAGCAATAAACTCCTGTGCCCATGGTAGTAACGGTATCGATTCTACAACGCCAGTAGCACGGAAATACGTATTCATGGCGTGCTGAATACCATAACGATAATCAATCGATTCGTCAGGAAACCATGCTTTGACGTTATCAAAATCAGTACAGTTTTCGTAAGAAGCTACTTTCTTACCAACATAATCGTTTACAAAATCAGCACAGTAACCGACGTAATTATATAAAACACCATCGCAATCAATACCGATTGTCAAGATTCAGTTCCTCTCTTATAAACTTACTACGTTTAGCAGCAGCCGCTAGCTTTCTCAACGCACGAGCCTCGATTCGCTGCACCTGGCGCCTAGACATTTTCAATCGTTCGGCGCATTCATCTTGGGTCATACAATACTCATTTTCCAAATAACCCACATTGATCTTAGCCTCAGATTTCCGCATAATTACGCCTCACATGCCGCACATTCGTCTTTTGATCTTGACGCCAAGTCGCCCTTGATAACACCTTCTGTACGGAGATAATACAATGTCTTAACGCCTGATTCCCATGCCGCAATATGAACGTCATGAATATATTTCGGTAGCGAATTAGCGGCAAAGAACAGGTTAATGCTTTGAGCCTGGTCCACATATTTTTGACGTTGTGCCGCTTGTCTAATGATTGCATGCTGGTTAATTTCTCTTGCGGTTAGAAATACTTCTTTTTCTTCAGGTGTTAAGAATTCCAGATGTTGAACACTACCGTTATTCTCTGAAATGCTCTTCCATATATCATTACTGTTTTTGCCATAAGAGTCAAGAACTTTTTCTAGAGTTTCGTTACGCCTAATAAATGTACCCTTAGCAGATTTTATCGAATATATATTTGCCGCAATTGGCTCAATACCAGCAGAATAACCGCCACTGATTGCCGAATTTGAAACCGTTGGCGCAATGGCCAGGAGGTGTGTATGTCGACGGTTAAATCCTTTACACCACTCAGGCTCACCAAGCTCAATAGCCAGCTCAGACGTTGCCTTTTCTGCCTTTTCTCTTATCGTTTTAAAGACCTGTGCATTGAGTTGCATTGAGTCGAACGAATCGAAAGCAAAACCATTGTGTTGCAGCAAAGTATGCCAGCCTAATACACCGATACCAATCGCTCGGCCTTTTTTAGCTGAAGCTCTTGACATTTCGAGACCAGGATGATTCTTAGACTTGATAATATACTCAGAAAGTACAGCGTCCAAAAATCTTACAGTCGTTTCAACTACATCAGTATCCTTCCATTCATTCCAGCGAACAAGATTCAGCGATGAAAGGCAGCAAACGAAACTGTGATCCGGATCGGTATGCAGGGTAATTTCGGTGCAGATATTTGAAGTCTTTACCGTTAATCCATTTTTCACATAGCACTCTGGATTTTGCTTATTAACATTATCCGTAAAAAACAGATACGGCTCACCAGTTTCGACTCTGGATTTCAGTATCTCGACCCAGAGATTGCGCTTTTCCACATCGCCATCCAACATTGATTGCATCCACGCATCTGAGATACACAAAGCGTGGTTAATGTTAAGACAACGGCGATTGATATCACCAGTTGGTCTGCGAATGTTAATGAATTCGTTTACATCAACATGTTCGATTGGCAAATAGATAGCCGATGCGCCGCGACGTGTCGAACCTTGTGATACAGAATGTGTAGTGGTATCGTAAACCTTGGCCCATGGAATAATACCCTCAGACCTTCCGTTGCCAGTAATCGAAGCGCCGCGACCACGAACGTCGCCTAGATAAATACCAACACCAGCGCCGTTTTTAGACAGCATTGCAAGCTCATGATTCTTGCTAAAGATACTATTTACAGTGTCGCCCACGTGAATAGAGTTGCAACTAATAGGCAAACCACGATCGGTCCCCATGTTTGCAAGGATTGGCGACGCAGGACAAAGCCAGTTATTCCACATGGCTTCGTAGAATTTATATCTCCAGTAAACTTTGTCATCAAAATAAGCTGCCGCTGCAATTGCGACACGCATATACATTTGCTTAGGCGTTTCATTAGGCAGTAGATACCCCGCTGATAACGTGAGATACCCTTCCTCATTCATCCACTCAGGAATCTCGCCAGCTGTTTTTAGTTCAGTAAAGTTCATTATTCAGTCCTTAGTTTATTTAAATTTACCAGGCATATTATTCCCAAACAGTATCCCAATTGAGCGTCCCTTTGGAGTAATCCGAGATCCTGGAGGCGAAAAAGTCGCTATGGTTAACGCCATTACTCAGTACATCGAACCATGACATTCTCTCGATTGCTGTCTTGTCAATATTCTTCCAAAGCTTCTTGAGCCCTAAATCATTAAGCTTTGTATTACAACGATGACGGATAAATGCCTTCATATCATGCTTATCCAAACCATCAATCTTACTTGATTCAAAAGCCTTCTCTATAAAGTCATCCTCAAGCTCAATAGTCAGCCTAGCAGCCTCGTAAATCGATTCTTGAAGCTCATCTGTCCATATCTCAGGGTACTCGGCGATAAGCGTTTTAAAGAGCCAGCAGCCGGCTTCAGAGTGCAAAGATTCATCCTTGATCGAAAAGCTGATAATCTGTCCCAATCCTTTCATTTTATTGAACCGTGAAAAGTTCAATAGAATGGCAAAGCTTGAGAATAGATTTACACCTTCGTTAAAGGCAGAGAAGATAGCTAAACTCTTTGCAATCTCTTCCTTTGTCTTACCACGAGTATTGATAAGCCTATCGATTTTCGCTTTTGCAGTAGGTTCATGTAAAAACGCACTGAAATCTTCTAGACCCAGTGACTGATTCAAGTAGGCATAGGAAACAGCGTGAATCGATTCGAAAGCACTGAATGTAGAAGCCATCATCTGGATTTCAGGTTTCTTAAACCACTTGCAAACCTGACGTCCCCAGTATTCTTGGATAAAAACTTCTGACTGAGTGAATCCCTTTAGAATGTGACCGATTACGTTTCGCTCATCGTCTGTTAAATTAAGTTTCCAATCGTTAATATCACTGGACATCGATATTTCTGTATGTAACCAGTGACTTGTCTGTTGAAGTTCCCAGTATTTATATGCTTGCTGATATTCGAACGGAGCGTATGTTGGTCTAGGATTCATTAATCCCATAGATTCACCTCAAGTGTTGAAGAAGTCCTACATTATACCATGACTACGCTGCTTCCTCCAATCGATTCAGTGAGTCCTTCAAAGCACTTAGCGCACATTCGAATTCGTTTTCGATGTCAGAATCGTCACACCCCAGGGCTTGCGCGATCCTGTGTAACGATGTTGGAGGGAAATCTCGTGATTCACGTAGTTCTTCAACAATAGCAGCGTCCAATACATCTTCCCAAATCTCCTTGGCTAATCTATATACAGTCCAAACATGATCGACTCGAGCATTACGCAATGTCTCAAAAACATCTTCAATACTTATCTCAGGAAAACCATCAATATCTATAACCGCACCAACATCACGAATCAAACCCGAGTCGCCAAAATCAAACCCAACTTGGTCAGGATTATATGTTGCTTTCATTTACGTGTTTCCATCGTTTTCTGTTTATTGCTCTGCTTATCTGTGATTGATTCACATTCAGCATTTCTGCTATCCTGTACTGAGAAATACTTAATTTCTTCCATAATATATCGATAATTAATATCTGATCTTCATTTAGTTTAGATAATGGGCGCAGTGAGCCTTTATTTGACCTGTTTCGTGACGTCATATCCCTTGCATTGTCTACAACATTTCCTGTTCGTAAATGAGCAGGGTTACAGCATATTCTATTATCACAAGAATGTAATACCATAAGATCACTACCTGGATCACCGTAAGTGATGGCATAAGCATAACGTGATGCTATATAATTACACACCTTTCCTTTTGTTACGCTAAATACTCCATAACCCTTTGAATTAGGTGCTAATTTCCAATTCCAACAACGATCATTATCGACTACATTAACACGATCCCAAAAGTCTAATTTATTCTTATCACTAGTATGCTTGATTAACTTATATTTCACGTTACGCGCATGGGCATTACAATTGCCAGATATTCCTCTTCGCCTTTAGTATCTTGAGTAATCATTATTGGATCCAACGCATTGCTAGCCTTGAATATTGCGCATTCAGAACACACAGGGATCAACGCTTGAATCAGATAATGAGCATTTACTCCATAAACCAACTCCGGTCCATCATATTCAACATCGATCTCATCATCACCAGTACCCCAGTGATTTTCAGCGTTAAGAGTCAGTTTATTCTTTTCGAATTTCAGCTTAACACCGCCAGTATGACCAGTTGCGATACTGACAGCACGAACCGCATTGATAAGCTTTTCACGTTCGATCTTGATTTCGTGCTCGAATGTGTCAGGTATAATTTGCTTGTATGGCGGGAATTGACCGTTTGAAAGCAGCGTGCTGAATGTGAACTGATTAACGTCTACGAATAGAATATTGTTATCAGCACGAACAACCAGCTCATGATCTTCATTCTTATTACTAGCCGACTCACGACAAAGTTTAAGCAATTCCTTAGCAGCTTTCAACGGGATCAGGTATTCAGATCCACCGCTAGCGTCACCAGATTTAAGCAACGCCATTCGATGACCGTCAACACCAACGAAAGTTGTATTACCATTGTTTTCGACAAGCAGCAACGAATTGATTACCGGCTGAGTTTCGTCTAGGCTCACACCATAAATCGTCGAATCGATGCGCTCAGCCAAATCCTTATCCTTAATATTAAAGGAAGAAAGATCTGCTGTAACCTGTCGAATCGTTGGAAAATCTGATGCGTCAAGACCTTGCAACACGAACTTACGCTGAGTCTTAGCTGCCTTAATCGTAGCCTTCAAATCCTTGACACTAATAGACACATCTCCATCAGGCATGAGCTTCAATCGGTCATAAAAATCCTTGGCTGGTAGACAAATGCTGCCTTCCTCGTTAACGTCACAAGAAATCTCACAGTAACTGCTGATATGCAAATCGGTGGCGCTAAGCTGAATGCAACCCATCAGCTTATCCGGATCAGCCACGATCTTTACATGGCTAAGAATCGGCATGGTTGATTTTGCGTCTGTTACTGACTTGAGCTTATCAAGAGCCTTAAGTAGTTGTGCTTTTTCAATCTTGATTTTCATTCAATATCATCTTTCTTATAGAGCTTAACTATCGCGTGAGTTGCAGGTTTATCAAACAAATGAACAGCGAACTTAGCGTCTAAGTCATCATATTCAGGATAATTTGTATGTAACCAATCATCAACTGCCTTAAGTATATCTTCCATACTCATAAAAATTTGCTTAACTGGAACTGCGTTTGCTTTAATCATTTTAGTCTTTCATATAGTTTATCAAATTCTTTATCATCAAATTCATATGCCACGAATGGTCTGTCCATTTCGCGCGCTACCACCGACATCTCACCGCTACCACTAAACAAGTCCAGTACCAAATCACCTGGATTAGTTGTTGCTGCTATCTGCGATACACACAACGGTTTTGGTTTATGGCACTGGTGAGGCTTATTCTGACCCATATCGCTAGCATGGTTCCAGATTTGTGTTAAACGATAATACTCAGACTTAGCAGGATATTTCTTGTTGAATCCTTTGTACGGCCTAACGCGATCTGAATACTGAACATTATACACTCGCGGTTTCTTAATGTCACCTAAAACAAATCGGAAACACTCTTCACGATTAAGCAAACACTGCCAATCGGTTCCGTAAGCACGCTTCTTTTCCCAGGTAATTTGCTCAGCGCCTTGCCACTTACCGTCTTCTTCAATACCGATAACAGTCTTATAAAAAGCTCTTTGCTTCGGTTTGCCTACTGCGCCCCATAACCATGCATGAGCGCCTGGTAAAGCTAATTCTGCAAGCTCATCGAACAGTCTACGAAGTAAACCAGGAAGTTCGTATGCATCAATCCGATCCCAACCTTGTTTAACAATATTAGAATAAGGTGGGTCCAATGCCGCCATTGCAAATCCTTTACCGAATTCGGTTAGCGGAGAGTCAATAATGTTCTTGAATAGATTGTACTTACAAATAACACCGCCAGGAACTTTAATAACTGTCATCTTAAAAGACCTATAAGTATAGAGCTAAAGCTAATCGCACCTGAGATCCAGCTGTATACATTTGCAGAATAGTAATCTTTATAAAGAAATCCGCAAAGAAGCGAAAGTAACAAAAACACAACCGCAAGTGCTATTAAGATAATCATTCGTAATACCACCAACGCTCGACTTGACTTCTGTACCTACCAACTGAATCGCGCAGTTCTTCATTAAGTTGAGCGATTGTGTATTCGTAATCGACGTATTGATCTAGAATTTGTTCACGAATCTGTTCTTTTGTGCAGTGATTCCATATTTCATCGATGAGCTTAATATGTTGTTCAGCGCGTTCCTTAGATTTTAAAAAGAGCTTGTTGTCCATTTATAAATTCCTAACGTTATCACCAAGAAGTTGTATTCTCGATTTTATCCTGAAGTTCATTAACTCTGATGATTCTTCTAAGTACCTGTGATTGTATCTGGATTTTATTCTTCTGATTGAAGATTCATTAACACCATAAAGATTACTTAGTAAAATCCTATCACGCTTATCCAAGCGTACTGATAACGCTTCTAAATTTGAAAATTTAGCCCTACTTCCGTTTTCACCATATCTATGTCTAAACTTCTTCACTTTGTCATTAGAATTGTCAGCATCAGAACCAAGGAATAAATGTTTAGGGTTGACACAAACAGGATTATCACACTCGTGACAAACCAGCATATTTCCTTCGATTGGTCCATTTTCTAACACCCATGATATTTTATGCGCAGCGTATACTCTTTTATTAACTATAATCTGACCGTAATTCCATTCACAATGTATACTCGCTGTCCATATCCAACAATTATCTGTTTTAACTACTTTTTTCCAGAATCTATCCAAAAAGGGTTTGCTGACCAATATTGGAAGAATATCTTGTAGAGAATCTACTTTCCGCATCTATAATATCTGCACTAAGTTTAGCGCGATCTGTATCCTTTTCTATGCCAATAAATTTTCTGTTTACTCTTAAACATGCCTTACCTGTAGTAGCTGCTCCACAGAAAGGATCTACTACAATAGTATCTTCTTTCGAATAATCATTAACTATATCAATCATGGCCCTTAGCGCTTTGCCACCAACAATACGGTCTGTTCCGCCTTTACTATTTATCTTACGTTCACCTGGATAAATATATGCTCCTGGAAGCGCGCCCCATGAAGCGAATTCTCTGGTTCTAGGTCTAGCAGTAACAACCCAACAGGTCCAGCATGCACTGCCGTCCCCTGTCATCCTAACACGACTACCAGTCTCGACTAGCGGTAGAGGGGCGAATCGATATCGGTCAGCGGCTTCAAATTCTGCACCCCAGATCGGAGCCAAGACATCGTCCGTAATTGATACAACCCAGCCTGTAGTTTTAGGTAACCATATAGCACAAAAGTTCTTAATATCTTCATTAGTGAATGAATCATAATCTATGTCACGTCTACCACTCTCACCAGCCTCAGACTTGCGAGCTGAGTATCGTGATTCAGGAGTTGGAGCTGATTCGTGAGCCTTTGCAAATGCCGCTGCACGATCCGCAGTTAGTTTCCCTTCTTTATGACCGTTATGTGTCTTCAATGAAAATGGCGCGTCGAATATTAACGCATTTACAGTCCGATGTCCAAGTATTTCTGCAACATGGTCCGGATTTAGCGAATCAGCATTCCAGACTTCACAGCGATCGTTAGCGAATAGTTTTGTCGGTTGCACTATTTAATACCTGTTCTATTTGATATCCTTCGTTTATAAGTATCGTACAATAATCACCAATTACACTGAGACACTCAGTTACGAAGCGACATTCAATATTATATTCAAACACAGTCATCACAGGAATATCGTGATCGTAATGAAATGTTTCTATAATTACTTTATGTTTCATCTGATACATAAACCGCAATCTTCACAACCAATATATCCTTTAACAGGCTCGATAGTGTTTTCATGTTCACAAAGAATCTGTTTACTCTTTATTTCGGCTTGTTTTGTTATTTGATTATATTCGTGTTTTCGAATAAGTAGGCGTTTAGCTTTTTCTATATCAGGATCTTTATAAAACCATTTATCCTTAATAAAATACCATACAATAAATATCAACCATGCAAATATGGTTCCACACGCAATTCTTTCAAAGTCAATCCCCATTACGACTATCCAATAAGATTTCCTCAATCTTGTAACGACTAACCTTGAAACAGAAACGTTCTAGATCAAAAATAAGATCTTGCATACTTCCTTTCAAATAACCAAAGTCATCGCTATGCCCAGTCATAAACGTATCGAGATCCGACTCAACACCTTTCGATTTATAAAGCTTGGCCACTCGAAAACCATGAGCCTTTGCAATATCACAAAGCGACTGGTGCTCCGTTGTACCAGCCTCAACGTATTCAATTGTTACGTGGCATTCGTATCTCATTTCTTTGCCTTTTTTGGCTTACGGAATTGATTTAGAACAGACTTATCGAGCTTGTGTTTAGTTGCAAATGCGCTTAGTTTTTCTAGCCAGCGACTGGGTTTGTTGTTATCGTGAATTTGTTGCATTTCACTTAGAAAACCGTATGGCAACTCTGAGAATCTACCGAAATACTCCTGAATAGTATCAGCGCGTTGTTGTTCAGTGAGCAGCTGATACTCAGCATCGGAAATTAGCGCACCAACCGCGCATTTTAGCCCGTTCTTACCACGATATGCACATGTATTATCCCAACGTGAAAATGCAATAATCTGCTCCTTAGTTAGGATACTCTTCTTTTTCTGTACAAGAAGATGCACCGCTACTCTATCGAAAATATCTTGTGTTGACAATTTATATGTACCGCTCATATTTAATCCATTACCTTTAGTTCATCTAAAACAATAATCATTGTGTCTCTAAGCGCAATATAGTCGTTATAACTAATATTACCGTAACCATGATGAATGCGAACTGAATTAATCTTTAGCGCATTCTCAATTCGTTTCATTATAGATTCTTTGGTCGGGCGTCTATAAAACATATCCAAAATGTAATCACCTGGCTTTGGATAAACTGTATGTTCTTTCTTCTCGAACCAAGTGCCTTTAGACTCATACTTTGCCATTAAACAACTCTCGTGTCAACTCTTCATTATGCTTATCATAAGGCCCACAGTTAAGATAAATATGACCGAGCATATTGTATATCATAAAGCTGTTAATATAAAGCCACTTGAGAGGCGGCTGGTTAGTCCTGTAATCAAGAATTGTCATTTAGCATTTCCTTTCTAAGCGTAGTATAAACGTACCAATAAGTATTAACTCTTTCGTCCAGCGTCTTCCATTTTGTACCACATGGGACGCCACCATAATAAGCAGTAAAGTGTCCAGCTGGCGTATTACCACAATTAAAGCTTTTAGCAATAGCGTAGGCTGCAATTAACGCAGCACTATCAGTTTCCTCTTGAGACAGTCCGATAAGCTGCTCACGTTTAACATGGAAAGCATGTGGAGTTACTTGCCAAACTCCGTATGAATACGCTTTTAGATATCCTTGGTGAACTTTGATTCGGAATCGGGATTCGTGGTAACCGATCGAAATAAGATACGTCGTAAGTTCTAGCTTCGTGCCTTTGTATTCAGTAGCCTCAGTTGCAGCTCTAATCGACGTAGCGATCGTTTGTAGCTGCCGATCTTTAGCTTCTGCATCCAGACGATCCTGGTAAGCGACAGGAAGTCTCTGAATCGTGTGATGTATGGATTCAAAACTGGGAACTGTATTGCGATCAATCTCAGCGCCAATGGCAAGAGCCGGAACAAACCATACACACATACAGCACAATAAAACCCGTACAAAAAGGCTTCTAATTCGTTCATTTAAATACCGCATAGCACCAATGCTCTGTAAAAAACCATCCCGATAAATAGCGAAAAGGAAAACAAAGCTCCCCATTCAACAAATGGTTCAAGAGGATCTTGAGGTGGTTGATTTATGTCTACACAAAAACTATGCATTAACTCTCCTATGATATGGAAGTGCTGGTTTAGATTGTTGCATCTTATGCAATGCAGCAATATCAGCTTGTAATTTTAGTTCACTCTTTTGTTTTTCAGAAATCTGCCATCGTTTTAGCTTAGCCTTATCGACCTTTTTTTCTTCATCGTCAAGCGGCTTCTGCAGGTGCCATTGTTCGTATCCGTAGTCATTTAGAATATTTTTAAGTTCAGACATTGGCGCAAATCATAAACCATGCCAATTCAGATGTCAAGCGAAAATCTTCATTGACTTCAGTCGTGGTATGATTTAAGTTAGCCGACCAATGAGATCTTATTCACAAATTTCACCTACATTCTGGGTACGTGGTTCAGGGAAGCAGCTAAGAGGAAATAAAGTAGCACAGTTACTCGCGTTGTATTTCATGACCTGTCCGGCATCGAACGAGATTGGGCTTTATTATTTGTCGTTCGATACCATCGTCGCTGAGACTGGTTTAACCACTGAGGAAATTGAAAAAGCTTTAGAAGACATTAAAACGATCGTTTCCTATGATCGCACAGCTGAACTTGTTTGGATACCAGAATCTGCTTCGTATCAATTAGGCAAGCAGTTTAATAAACGTGATAAACGTCAGGCTATTGTGAAAGAACAACTTGAACTGATTGATAAAAATCACTCGTTCGTTTTTTACTTCTATGCAAAATACTCCAAGGCTTACGAGCTTGATGGTGGAAGTGGTCAAACCAGTTTTTTGTCAAATCCGCAAACATCCGGAATTGCTAGCGAATTAACTGGTCAAACCAGTGGTAATCCCTACAAGACTTCATATGTTGATCCAATTGGCACCTTAAATCCTTCTTTAGCGAGAGATATTGATTTTAATTTTAAGGTACCAGAAGAAGAGAGAGAGAATACAAGAGATCATAATAAGAAAGATCTTACGCCCGCATGTGATCGCGCGCGAGAACAACCGGACCGTATTATCTTCGAATTCTGGCAGAAAAAGATGGGTCACAAGAACGCGAAGTTTGATTCAAAGCGTAAAACTAGGATTAATGCTAGACTTAAGGATGGTTTCACACCAAAAGAACTGTGCCAGGCTATCATTGGTGCCACAAAAGACGATTGGTTGATGGGTCGCGATAAGCAATCAAACAGAAAATACGACGATATAGAACATATTTTCCGTGATGTTGCTCAGGTTGAAAGACTTATCGAGCTTTCTGGTAACAAATCAGGAATAAGTAAGCACAGGAGTGAAGAAGAAGCAGAACAATTGCGTAAAAAACACGAAGAAGCTATTGAACGTGATAGAGAAATGCAGAGAAAGAAGCTTCATGGCGATAATCTGCCAGCGGTTTCTGGAGAGATTGATTTGAAACTTGCTTTGAAAGGTATTGGATAATGAGTGAAGGTCTAGTTCCGCCGAATGATTTGGATGCTGAAGCTACTGTTTTGTCGGCTTGTATGTTCTATGATGACGCATTTGATAAGGTTTCTCGTATTTTAAAGCCTGAACATTTCTATGCGTCGGCTAATCAGCGTATTTTTGAGACGATGTGTGAGCTTAATAAGATTGGTAAGCCACTTGACGCAGTTTCTGTCGCAGGACACCTAAGAGAACGCGGTAATTTGCAGAAAGCTGGTGGCGCAAAAGCAATTGCTGACCTGTGTGATTCTATCCCGGCAACCGTCAACGTTGAGACTCATGCCCGCACTGTGGCTGAGAAGGCGGTTAAACGCTCTTGTATAAAGCTTTGTCAGACTTTAGCCACCGAGGGGTACCAGAACAACCAAAGCTTATCTGAATGGCTCCTGGAGGTGGAAGCGCGTATCTTTGAAGTTACACGTTTACGAGAAGACGCAGCGTCACTAGTTTTACTGGCAGATGCAGCCAAGACGGAATTCGAGTCAATGAGGGAAAGGGCTGCTAATCCGGATGTACTGCCAGGTATTACAACCGGGTTTAACGCATTGGATAAGAAAATTGGTGGTTGGCGTCGGGGCGCAAAGTACACGATTGCTGGTCGTCCAGGTTCAGGAAAGTCATCGTTGATGTTGGATCATGCCATTGCAGCAGCAGAAGCTGGTTATGGTGTGGTTATTGTATCGCTAGAAATGCCTCGTGAGCAATTGGTGCAACGTATTATAGCGCAAATGAGCAGAGTTGCTGGCACAGATCTGGATAGGCCGCACCTACTGACATCAGCACAATGGAAAGACGTTACTGCTGCAATTACCAGAATCAATGGACTACCGATTGCAGTACGTGATTCGGCTACAGCAAAGTCAGCAGATATCCGTGCCGCTGTTCGTGAAGGTACACGCATTCTTAAAAGCAGATTCGGTGATAAGATTGATGTGGCATTGGTGGCGATTGACTACATTCAGATCATGGAAGCTGACGGAAAAGGTACTAGAGAAAATGAAGTCAGCGCGTTAAGTTCTGCTAATAGAAAACTTGCCAAAGATGAAAATTGTGCTGTATTAGAATTGGCTCAATTGAATCGTAGTGTTGAGGCTAGACAGGATAAACGCCCACTGCTTTCTGATTTGCGTGAGTCTGGCGGTATCGAAAACGATTCATTTGGTGTTATAATGGTTTATCGTGATGATTATTATAAACCGGCTGAGGCAATTCCTGATGGTGAGGCAGAGTTGTTGGTAAGAAAGATTAGACAATACGGTTCAACTGGTGTAGTAAAGGTAAGATTTGATGGAAAGACAACACACTTTTTCAATGACGATACGTTAAACGGTAACGTTAATGAATTTGATGACTTTCCAGTTGACAACGGTAGTTTTTAAAGATAGGATATAAAAATGAGTAAGATTAGAGATCAAGTTAAGTTGTTCCATAGTAAGTTTGGTATCCAAGATTTGGAAACGCCTGGTATTCCTGAAGAAAAAATTATTAAACTCAGGCTCCGAATGCTATTTGAAGAGTACCAGGAGCTTACAGAAGCGTTAGGATTTCCGTATCAAGCTTGTTTACATGAACACATGGCTGAAATTCACGCATGGGAACCTGATGTGTCAAAGGTCGATGTTGTTGAAGTAGCTGATGCGCTTGGAGATCTTGATTATTTGACTGAGGGGACTAGGCTTGCTTTTGGTATTGATGGAGACTATAAGAAAGGCCTAAGTATACAGGATGAGATTCAGCGAACGAATATGGAAAAGGAAGGTGGCGGAACCGATAACGGAGGAAAGATCCGCAAGCCTCCAGGATGGACCGGTCCTAGAATTCGTGAAAGTCTGATTCAACAAGGCTGGACACCAGATGATAATGGTGTTAATCATGTTACTGTAACCACAACTTGAAAGGAAAATTATGAAAACAGAGATTACGTCTGAAGAAAAGAAGAAGCTTATTAGTCGTGCTTGTCCTAAAATCCGAGAGGCTATGGATTTTGAAGATGAAATTGAAATACTGAAGGAAGCGCTTGTAAAATCACTATTGAAGAACATGGTATATCGCCATGAGCTTCGTCGTTTGAATCAGTCGGTTCAATACATGAATGATGTTCGTGATCGAAACCTCTACCTTGCTAGCATCATTGATGACTATGAGGAAACACTGCACGAAATGTCTCGCGATACCGATCCTGGTGAGCTAACCGAAGAGATTACCAAGGTAGAGACTCCGAATGCGATTAAATCGTCTATACCGCCAAAGGATGATGGTGCACCTGATTCTTATCGTGAATGGGATTTTCGTACTCGTTATCCATATCTTCCGAAGCGCGCTGTAGGTGTGGTATAATCGGAGTATGACGTTTGAAGAAGATCTAGATTCAGTTCTCACTGAAATAAGAGACCTTTTAATAAAAAAGAACAGAAGTTATGGTAACTCATTTGCTGAACCGGTTAGGATTTTTGCTAAAAATGTCTCTCCAGGCGATCAGATTTTAGTAAGGATCGATGATAAATTAGCCAGGTTAAAATCTGGCACAGATGAGTTTGATGAAGATACTGTTTTAGACACGTTAGGGTATTTGATTCTATGGCGAATAGCACGGATAATAAATGCAAGATATGTAAAGAAAGAGAAGTAAAGTATCCCAAGCATAAAACATGCGGTGTATGTTACCAGGCGGAATGGAAAAGACATAATAAGTGTCTAATGGAAAATCCAATAGCATTGGTAATGGATTCTTTAATTAGAGAGCAAAGAAAGTCATTACGAAATGTTCGAAAAGCTGAACTAGCTAAACAGTGGCGGTTAAACAACAAAGATAAAGTTAAAGAGCGCGAATTAAAACGATCTAAGTCTGAAAATAGAATTAGATACACAAGAAACCTTGCACTAAAGAAATATGGTATTTCAACCGAAGAGTATAATATTCTGTATGAGTTACAAGATGGCTTATGCGCTATATGCATGAAACCAGAGACTCAAGAAAGAAATGGCAATAAGTGTAAATTAAGTGTGGATCATGATCATGCCTCTGGCGAAATACGCGGGTTACTATGTAGTAAATGTAATCTCGGTATAGGAATATTCAATGACGACTTGAATATCTTAACAAGAGCAGCGGCTTACATACTTGAGTCAAACAAGGAATCTATGTGGCGTAATGTATTTGATAGACTTTATAAAATAAATAACACATGACACTGTATTCGATTTGATGGGTTATCATATTATGGAAAGGATTGCTAAACGTAATGGCGCAACATGAACGATGTGTAGGAGGTGGATATGGATGGGATGAACAATGTAAGAAATATCCACGGTACATTCGTCATACCCAATTTGCAGGTTCACATTATTTCTGTTATGAACACGCTATAAAGGAAAGTGATTTTGGTGTAAATGATGATTGTAAGGATTGGGAAGATCTCGCTGAACCTATTTGTATTGGAACACTAAGGAGTACGGTTAACGGTTAATATGTTTAAAACTAAAGTGTACTTGGAACGTGGTGATAAGGAGCATGAGATTGAGGCTGAGCTTGAGCAGGTTTATAGAGATCAGTTTGATGTTAATTTTAACACTCTATTAGATTTAACTAGTGAAGAAGAAGAGGGGTTGCGTTATGATGCAATTCAGAATTTTTTCATGCAGTCTGTTACAGATGAAGATGATGCTTATGGGGATTATTTGTATGAACAATCAAAGGAAAGAGATTTAGGTTAAGTTAATATGAAAGTAAGGGTTTATGTTTCTGGTGTTCCAACTACTGAAGATAAGATATGGATAAACTTTCTAACTAACAATTATCCTGTTTTAATTCAAATTAATAAAAACATTCTAGATTCAACTGGGCAATTTATAGACGTTGATGAAGTAGGAACGCCTGGTTATTATAAGGATAAATTCAGAAGGTTTATTATTGACGGACAATATTATTACGTAGATATATCTCAATGTGTAATTAATGAACCAGTTGCTACACAAAAACCACAATTGCGATCGATTCAATCTGACAACGATGGTAAGTACGACAAGAAAGACACCAAGAATCTTAATGCTGATATCCGTGCTGCTGCCCGTGGTCAAGTTGTCGTAGAGCCAAAACCAAACGAGCTTTTTGTCGATATCGATAGCCGTGCTGGACTCGAGACGTTTTGGAAAACTGTCGGCTGGTTAGAAGATCTTGTTACTGGTTATGATATCAAAGACAGTAAAACGAAAGATCATAAGCATATTGTTGTCAGACTGAATCGCGATGTTAAAGACGCATTTGAACGAATTGGTTTGCAAGCTATTCTTGGGTCTGATAATTTGCGTGAGGTATTGAGTTGGCGTAATGCTGTTCATCAATCAGGACGACCAACTTGTTTCTTTGAGGCTAAACCAGATGCTGTTCAAAAGGCTGATCAGTATCAGAAGAATGTTGGATAAATGATTACAGTGGATTATCCAAGCGATAAACTAATCAAGACAATTGATAGGTGTATCGCTAATATTAATGCTAAATACATCTTAGAGAAAGAACGTACAGAAAATCGACGTAAATCAAAGTCGAAATTTATTATTTGGTTGACAGAAACATGTGCTGATTCTCTAGACTATCTAGAACGAAGCAAGGATTGGAAACTTAATACAGCGCGTGAACTGAAACTTGCAGCTGAAGCGGGTGATTCGGTTCGTTTGTCTATGGATGCACTCAAGTGGCTTGATTACCACGATCATAACAACGAATTTGGTTGGTAATGAAACTAGAATACGATATTTACACACTGAGCAAAGATCCAACTAGAACATTTACAAGCGAATGGTTGGACAAATGCGCCGCTGAACTTGGAACAGAGAAATATATTTGGGAAGATGATGCTCAGTTTCGAGCTAGACTTATTAATAGACAAGATAGGTTTAGTCAGCATAATTATACTGTTGGAGATATAACTAATAGTGTTGAAACGACCATTCATTGCAACAGCCCTGGCTTCTTGAACCAACACGATGTGAGGCGCAGAGTAGCTTTAGGATTGCTTTCAAAGAACCAAGAGCGAACGTTCATTGGTCGTCTAAAGATGGCTCTACGGGCATTCTGGAGCTGTTTGTGATGGCTTACGATTACCGATTCGAAAACGCATATCGAAACGTGGTATGTATAGTTTTCTTTGTTCTATTAATCTGTTGTGCGATTTGGAGGATTTAAATGTGTGTATATAGTATGGTAATGGATCATTATAAGCCATGGGTTCCGTCAATCACGACACCTGGTGTTATGCCATGGGAAGTTCCGCCTCATACGGATAGTGAACCAAAAATTGATCTTGCTAAGTTATTCAAAGATATGAGAGAAGCTGTTGAGGCCGCTAAGAAAGTTGATGAGCTTACCGGGCAACCTGATTGTGTCGATCCGGAAAAACAGAAACTTGAACAACGGATTAAAGAACTAGAGGAATTGCTTAACAAAAAACCAGAATTTGTAATCGCTGAAGGAACAAACCTGGAGAAAGGAACTTATCGTGTTATCGACGGAAAGCTATACAAAGTTGTCGAGTAATTCTGTTAACTTCCCATCGAGTCATAAGGTAAAACCATTGCCGTCTCTACCGCCAATTGACGTGCAATCGATTATCGATCGTGGTAACGAAATCGCAATGTATATTATAGTTCGATCTGATCTAGGTATGAGTCCTGGTAAAGTTGCGGCTCAAGTTGGTCACGGTGTTGAGCTTGCTTTGGATTTAGGCAAACGTCGTGCTCCACAGTGGACGCCTGAAGATAAGCCATGTACAAAGATTGTGCTTCAGGCTAACTTTGAGGAGTTTCATTCGTTTATCAGTGAAGTGACATTGAGCAAAGAACATGGTAATCATGTTGCCGTTGTCGTTGACGAAGGTAGGACTGAAATCACACCAAATACGATGACGGTTGCAGCATTGATCCCGATGCCACGATCTGAGGCGCAACGATTTACGAGTAAGTTGAAAAGGTATAAATGACAAGTTGGTTAATTAGTTTTGGTTGGAATTGGCTATTAGTTCCAGTAGCGATATGGTTTCTTAGTAGATTGTATGCTGTTCTTCTTAATCCAAGGATCAAGTACGTTACGCATTCAAAAGCGACTGGAAGCAAGTATTTCTTGACTGTCAATCGACAGAACAGGTTGCCTCCTTGGTTAAATGTTCAAGAAACTTGGTTGGTATGTTTATATGGTTCCGATCCGTGTTGTCGTGAGCATGATGGAAAGGCTGAACGTGGTATTGATGGTATACATAGTTTTCTCGGCGATCGTTTGATAGGATGTCTTAAAGTTGCGATTGCACGCGAAGAAGAACTGGAAAGGTTGTCAAAGTGATATCACTAGGAGCATGGTTTATAGTAACGTTTGTTGTAGGTGTAATTGTTGGTTGGATAATGACTTATTCTGCCGCTGATGATACTTATAAATCTGTTGATAACGATTGGTATCATAATGGAAAACGTATTAAGGATGATGTTTTAAACCGTACGTTAGATAAGCTTGACAAAGCCATAACTGGCGGCGCAACGATTAAGGTTTACCAATGAGCTTCGGGCGCCTAGAAGAACACGATACTGCTGATCTGCTAGCATTCGTTAATGCTTGTCGTGAATGGATGTTAATGTATCAAGTTTCCGGACCTGAATCAATTCATCAGGTTGATAGAGTTCAGGTTGGTTTATACGAACTTGGTAAACTTATCGGTGAATGGGTTGGTTACCCAGAGTATAATGAGGAAACAGATAAATTGGAGTATGAAGAATGATATCGTTTAAATATACATTGCCAGGTGGTATTTTGAATTGTGTTGAATGTGATGATCCGCCTAAGGAAATTCTTAAGAAGGCTTCAAATGGTGAACATACTTATGGTCTTGTATCGTATATGAACACATCTTACTATGCTGCATATGCACTTAAGCTTCTAGATGAAAATGAAAAGCTTAAGAATGAACTTGAAAAGGCTATTCAAACCAACAAACATTGCGTTCATGTTATTGGTAAGATTACATCCCCGCCGGGATTGACTGAACTTACTGACTATCTGAGTAAAAACACATCAGCAACTATAGGAGCTGAAACGTGTATCGAAGCACTGAAGATTATCAAGAACCTTCAGGAGTTGGTTAACGAAAAGGTTACTGAGATTAGCCAACTTAAGATTAAATTATCAAACGTGAATAGATTTTTGAAGCACATTAAAGAAGGAGTAAGCTATTACCTATGAAAGAACTTATCGAAGCGCTTCAGATATTTTTGAAGTATGGAAATCCGAGTCATCCAACTAATTGTTCTCACGATGAGTTAGCTATCTGTGGTTATGATGGTGAACTATTTTCGAAAGAAGATATCCAGCGATTGGAGGAGCTTGGTTTCGACTGGAATGGTGAATACTTCTATAGTTATAAATATGGAAGCTGCTGATTGTCTCACTTAATCATCGATATCGAAACCGTTCCAGATCCGGAACTGCCATGGAGTGGTGATGCAGATAAGATCCCTACGCCACCGCATCACAAGGTTGTGGTTATTGGCGCATTACTATTCGATAATGAATACAATGTAAAACGACTTGCAATAATTGCTGACGGTAAATCCGAATCGGAAATGCTTTCTGAATTCGCTAATATATTCACAAAAGCTAGACCTGATATCGTTACATTTAACGGTCGTGGTTTTGATTTGCCGGTTATCGCTGCACGATGCTTGAGGCACGGGATAACGTTTTCGCATTACTATAAATCAAGTGATGTTCGTTATCGGTTCAATACCGATGGGCATTTCGATATTATGGATTATATCGCAGACTTTGGCGCAACTAAGTCAACAAGTTTGGATACGATTGCAAAACTTTGTGGTATGCCTGGTAAGGTTGGTGTTGAAGGGAAAGATGTTGCAAATCTTGTGAATGATGGTAAACTGCAAGAAGTTAAAGCGTATTGTCTGTGTGATGTTATGCAGACAGCAGCTGTGTTTTTGCGATTGCAGTTGGTTCGTGGAATAATCGAAAAAGAACGGTATTTACAATCAATGCAGAATCTGATAAAATGCATCGAATTGCATTTAGACTTAACGCCAATTGCTAAGAATATGAATACTAATCGTTTATTGTTAAAGGAGTAATTATGCCTAGATATGAATTTACTGGTACTGCTACTGTGACCGTTTTTGCTTATGTAGACGCTGATAATGAAGAAGAGGCATTTATGCTGCTGCAAGATGATCCTGGATTGTGGGAATGTGATACTGTTGATGGTGACGTTCAGGATATCGAATGCATGGGAAGTGACGAAGATGTTTAATAATATTGGTAAACCTTGGCCTGAACATGAGCCGTGGTTTAGTAGGACCACTGCGCGACGAGTTGTAGGTATACTTACAGACTTATCGTTTCCTGTATTGGGACTAATAATCGCATTTGTTCCGTTTACGGTAGGTAGTTTTTACGTCGGGTTATCATTTTTTTGTTTATCCATTGTAGCTTTAATCGGTGAAGTGTGAATGAGAAAGCGAGATAAAATTCGGTACAAGAAAATCTGTGACTTTGTATCAAAATATAAAGGTAAACGTCATTTAGCATTTTTGGGTTATGCTTATAGATTTGATGCACCTGATGTAAAACGAGCACCATTCAATCGATTCGGTATTGAAACTTGCATTAGAAATGGTTACATTGCAATTGACGAAAACGATAATCTGTACGTTACGGATAAAGTTAAAAAACTTGATGAGAAATCTCACTTCGAAAAATCTATTGAATATGCTAGAACAGAGGGTAGAAATGAAGGATTTAAGCTTGGCGTAAACGAACAACGTAACAAATACGAGTCGATTCGTTATCCTAAGCGTGGTGAGTATACTTGGTTAGAGGGTCCGCCGAAACATGATAGAGTAACTGTTGAGATACCGAGCGGTTATTATGATGCTTTCATAATGAAACCAGATGATATGAATTATAGATTCATGGACCATAAACAACGTATGGAATTTAAGCTTAAGATTAAGGGAGTAGCATTAGCAAATGGTGTTATGATTCGTTGGGCCGACTGGGAACCATACGGACCTTATGTAGTAACTGATTTTTCCATGCCACCAGGATACAGATGAGAAAAGTTGCAGCTAATCTATCAAGAAAACAGTATTCAGATTTGCGTGATCAATTCGCGATCGCCGCTTTAACCGGTAAGATCGAAAGCATTTATCTGAATCAGCGAGGCGTCGATGATCTTGCTGAAACATGTTACGCTGTGGCAAATGCAATGATGAAAGCGCGCGAGATTGATGAGGTTGATGAATGAGTTTTATAGAAGCTGCTAAAGATACCATCGAAATGCATGCAAATCAATTGAGGTATGCAGCTGGTTCAATTGCGTGTTTTCGTACGGAAGATTCTAGAAAAGCTAAAGAGCTACTAAATCGCGCCTCATATGCTCTAAGTTTAGAAACGCAAAATTATCATGACGATGAATTACAAAGTTACATTCAACGTGCCAGGGCTTATTTAAACGAAATGGAAGGGCTTATTCGTGATGATGATTGGACAGAAGTTATTCATCACGCAGGTCATGTCGAACAAGAAATGTCTGAACTTATGGAGGAGATAAAGTCAAATGCGAATAATAATTGAATCGATTGCTACATTTTTTCTGATGCTATTCTGTTATATCAATGCAATTAATATACTAGGTTATCATGATATTTCGCCAGAATACGTATTCTTTGGGATGTTTTTCTCACTTATTACAACTGCCATTGTGACTGGTGCTAGATATGACAAGAAATAGATGTCAATGTCTTCTATGCGGCGATGTGATCGAATCTAAGTACAGACACGATTTCGTTAGTTGTAAGTGTCGTGCTATATTCACTGATGGCGGTAAAGATTATATTCGGCGTGGTGCTAAGTCATTTGATAACATCATTGACTTAGGCGACAAGGAACCTTACACCGATCATGATCTTGATCAATTTAGGAAAGCATTAAACGTTGGGCTGTCTTAATTCAAGTAACAAGTTCGAACACGTATTTGGTAATATCCATTTAAGCGCAGATCATTGTAACCGTTCGTGTTATTTCTGTATCGGTCAGCATATGATGTCACTTGATTCGGAAAATAACCTGGATACGTGGCCGTTGCTTGGCATTGATAAGTTCATCAGCGACTGTAATGAACGTGGCGTAAAGGAAGTTTTTGTTACAGGTACAAATACAGATCCATTACTGTATAAGCACACGTATGAGCTAACTCATAAACTGCGCAGTGAACTGAAAACAAAAGATGTTAAAATAGGCATCAGAACAAATGGCGCGTTATGGAATTCGCATAATCCTATGTATCTGTATGATTGCGGATCGATAACAATCTGCTCATTCGACAAGTGGATTTACAATAAGATGATGGGTGGTGTAAGTTATCCACCTGATATTGCCAGTATTGTTTACACGTGTCGCGAATCGTTTAGGTGGGAAGAGCCACCAAAAGTAAACGTAGTTCTTGGTCCCGAGAATTGCGGACTAACGCTTAGGGCTAGCGGAGATATTCTGAATACCATTTTCAGATGCAATTATGCCGGTGTAAAACGAATTAACCTACGCGAACCTTACGGGCAACCATTTGTTGGTAATCCGCTTACGTTGTTTGACCATTTGCGTATCGATGACGTTTATGGTATGCCAACATATGACTTTTGTGGTACACATGTGACGTATTGGGATGTTCATTATTGCGAAGTTGAATCAGTAAACTTGTACGCAAATGGCAGAGTGTCACACGATTACCCGATTACCCGTGGACATAGCGACGATGGCGTGGTAAAGGATCAAAGTAACTTTACATATGGACGTCATAACGAACAATGGGTTAAGTTGAGGAAGAAATAATGTCATACGAATGTAGAATTGAAAAAGACTCGATTACTAAACATGGTCACAGACTCACAACGTTCGTTGTGACATTTCCTCGAATAGTACTGGCTGAACTTAATACGCATAGGACATTATCACGTAATTCAGCGTCTTCTAGAGCTATTCCTGTTGATAAACAGATCGCAAAGATTAAGAGTGATCTTTTTTATCCGGTTCATTGGGGCAAGAATCAAAAGGGTATGCAGGCTGAAAGTGAACTCAATCCGATTGCGATTGATGACGCTAAGGCTTTGTGGAAGTATGCAAGTTTCAATGCGGTTTCAATTGCTGAAGAACTATTAGAGGTTGGTGTTCATAAGCAGATTACTAACCGTTTGCTTGAGCCATTTATGTGGCATACCGCCGTTGTTTCTGGTACAGAATGGTCTAATTTCTTTCATCTTCGCGACAACGCGATGGCGCAACCAGAGATCAAAGAAATCGCTGGTATGATGAATGAATGTTACCAAGAGTCTATTCCGTCATGTTTAACCGATGATGATTGGCATCTGCCATTTGTTGGTTGGGACGATGAAGTAAAACAACCAAATGAAAGCGCGACTGATGGTAAGCCCTTCCTAGCAAGGGTATCTGCTGGTCGTTCAGCCAGAGTTAGTTACTTGACTCATGACGGTAGACGTGATTTCAATGATGACCTGGCACTATACGATAGGCTTGCTACTGCTGGGCACATGAGTCCACTGGAGCACCCTTGTAGACCGATGACAGATGAAGAATATTACAACCTGTTCAGTCAGCAACAATTTACTTGGAACGGAGATTCTTGGAAAACGTCTAAAGATAAGACGCATTTTCTTGGAAATGTGCAAGGTTGGGTTCAACTAAGAAAGCTTATTCCTGATGAAGAAGATGCGTTGGGACGTTGTAAAGTTAATTCCAGTTGATAAACGCAAATTGCTACTGTCAGATAAAACGTCGGTAGCCAATAAACTTCATATTATTGCAGATTTAAAGTCACAAGGTTACTATTGTGATGTTGATTTTAAGACTTGTATCGAGCGAATTAAACTTAGGTTCAATCCTATGAACAATTGGGAATTGGCACGAGATTATCTTAATGATGTTATGTCTAAATATGAGAAGTGTAGGATAGATGGAATTTAATGCGAGTGCTATGCAGGCTATGGCAAAGGCGGCGCAAGATGCGTTTGATAAGCTTACACCTGAAGAAAAAGCCGCATACAGACGCGAACAGGCAATCAGTTGGGCATGGGGCCAACTTGCTTGCATGAAAGGCGGAACCAATGAACCGATATCAAAGGAGCGAATTGGTGAGATTTACGATTCGATGAAAAATATTTTGATTAGAAAATAAAAAAGCCCGCCAATCCAAACTAATGGACGGCGGGCTGAAGTTTATTAAAGTTGTAAGTTATGCTATCTTAGGTTCGCAATCGTAGCAAAATGCAGAGCCTATTATTTGGTAATCGTTTAGCACAAAGTAATCCTTTGCGTAGTTACAGCAATTATCTATTATACACTTGCGCTTAACACGGTTGTATTCGTCACAGATTTTCTTAATCTCTTTCGGATCAGCTATTGGTGTTGACATCTTCCTCAGGTTCACATGGTACACAAGGCTCAGGACGTGGCGGATCGAGATCTAGTTCGTAACCATCCGTCTCAATCATCACGCGATCACCAAATGCATTATTCAGTTGACGTTTAACCCATTCGATGTTAAATCCTGATACGCCGGTAGAGACGTAATGCGATACGTTGTCGATAAATTCTTCTTTAGTTTTGGCTGGTTTCATTTTTAAGCCTTCTCAATCACATACGGTCCAACAATCATCCGATAACGCTTACTAACGGTCGTAAACGCTTTTTTAATACGGGTTTCAGCGCTACCAAGTTCTGATGCGTCCAGTATACCACAAGCGTATTCTGAGCCTGTTCCAATGGCAGCACGCTTGACCTTTTCGACATGGCCAGTGTGATCGATATAGAACAAAGCGTCTTTGTGACCGGCTAGAATCGTGTATGCGTCGGTAACATCGATCTCGCCTTTGTCATCTTGTTTTAACGTCCAATCGTTACGCTCGAATGCTTTTTGCAGATCAGAATTAAGGTCGAGACATAAGGCTTTGTGTGCATTGTAAAAGTTCTTAGGAAACTCAAGCTCATAACGCATGATTTCTTGCGCTCGCCAGTTTCCAGCCACAGCAACGAGCCAACCATTTGAACGCCAGATTTTAGGCGTGCTACAGATTTCGGTAGCCTCATCTAGAGTCGTACCAGAATCAGCACCGATCCAAACACCGCGATTAGTTGAGAGACCTAAACATAAAGTCATTCGAATATCGTTCGATAGACAATTCGCAAACCGTTTTCCATGTGACGATTGATTCCTATTTCCATACCGGAAGTGATTCCATAATCGGTGTAAACGGCGACTTGTTGAGCGACATTTCCCCAAGCGAACCCAGCTTCCATGCCTCGCTTGCGTTCATCTGTGTTTGAATCGTTTAACACTAGCGTATAGAATATATGTGACAGAAAATGAGCTTCGTTGCGATTCAGCGAATCAAGTAGACATTTGTGAGCGTATCTGATATTGAAAGCTATCTCTTCATCAGTACATCGAGTACCATCAATCCTAGTTCCATACGGTGATTCAATTATTGTTCTAATCATGTTACAGATACCTCTGCAAAAACTTCCTTTGCTGTAGCTCTTGGTCCAAGTTTTTTGTTAGCTTTTCTCATAGCCCGAAACAAACGACGGTACTGATCCATTGCAGCTAGCTCAGGAACAGCTTGCGATTGGATCAAAAATGCGGTAGTAGAAACTAGTACGGATAGCGCCTCAGCAAAATCCTCTGCGTTACTTGTCGTTGGTGATATCGCATACATAGAAATTGTAGCGATAATTTCCATAGCTAAATCTAACTTACGCGCATCATCATTCGTCTTCTTGAAATCGATAAGGTTTTTTACCAATGACGACGGCTCAGGTTTTTCTTTAGACTTTGACGAATTTGCCATCGATAACACATTCTCCGTTGATGAATGGTACAAAGTTACAGTAGCTATTTCCGTTTGGTGTTTGATAAACTAAGCCGCACCCATGAGTCCATTCTCGTTTAGCGGTATGACGATTTCGGTAATCGATAGCGTCATAGTCACCAAGCCAACCGACATTTAATGCTACATGTTGTCTGCCTTCCACCGTCCCACTATACACAACAGCAGCACGATGAGTATGACCGAAACAAATGTTGTCCCCGAAATCAGCCAAAGACTGTCGAGCAGCGTTAACACCAACTCTGCCAACATCATGAATAAAAGACAGTTCTCCGATACGTATATAGTCGCCGTACGGAACCCATTCCCAACCGCGTTCTTCAATCTTGAATAACGATTTAGCATCGAGCATCTCATCCAGTTCAGGTGCATTAGACGCGATATAACGACTGATACGATTTTCGTGATTACCCTCACAATAGATTACACGCTTGATACCGATCGCTGATATTTCGTTTAACGCCTCAAGTACAGCAGCAATTTCCTTCTTAAAGAATCGTTCATCCTTAGGCTTCTTTGCATGAGCCATTAGCGATTTGATGTCCGCGAAGTCGCCAACAAGAACTAAGATATCAGGCTTAACCGTAGCAAGCGCCTTAAGAAAAAGCTTCCATGCTTTCTTATCGTGATACGGTACATGTACGTCTGGGCAAACGATAATCTTGGTGATTTTTGTTTCCGGTTCTGGATGTTTTATTTCTGGAAACATTGGAGTCGCAAAGTCAAAATTTGACCACTTGTTCCATAATTCAAATGGTTTAACATAACCGTCTACTGGTCTGATTGCATTTGATAAGTCATGTGATTTATAGAAATCTCTCTTTATGGAATTAACAAGTTCCTTAGTAAATTCATATTCCTTGAATGAACCTGGGACTTTATCTACAGGAGGACATTCTGTAATATTTATTTTCTTGAAATATCGATCTGGATGTTGTAAACCATTGCGATGAAATGCTCGACGAATAGCATCGAACGATGTATCTGAAAAGTACGTCATAAATTCAGAACGCGACTTAGATTGTTTAGCGTATCCAACCGCGATATCGAGATTAGTTTTAGTCCAGAACATATTACTCCGATTTTTAGACAATAAAAAATGCCCCGTGACCGTTTCCAGTCTTTCCGCCTCGGGGCTGATAGGCGTGTCTATGCTAACCGCGTCCGGAAGCTTTCCAGGCTGTAGACCCAGCCATTAACACCAAGACTTGTTTCCGTGTTCAAAAACGGAGAATCTTGGGACACCTGTTGAACTGCATCTACTCTGATGCCAGGTGGGTAAACGTATCTTGTTATCACTTCGCTATTATAACACAACTGTCAGATCTGCGTACTACTTACGGAAAAGCGGCGTGTTTTCAAGCTGAGCCTTTCTGATGCATTGCTCATATGAAGGAATTGTTTCATTTTCCTTTAAGCATTTTTGAGCAGCTTCTGTGTATTCTGAAACGATAACCTTTGTGATTTCTTGCTTGTTTGGTGTTTCTCGTGATAAATAACTTGTGACAATACCTAAGATTGGCGACAAAATAAGAGGAATAGCTATAAGAATGGCCTGTAAACGTTTAGTTTTTTGGTCTTCTTGTACCTTTTCCTGTTCCTTTGTCGCCTTCTCTAATTTACGGTCGTTTATTTCAGTCGTAACTTTATCGTTAATAGTATCTAGTTTATCAAGTATACTAGGAACCACTTCCTCTACGGCCTCTAAACGCCTATCTAAGCTCCTTATCTGTTCACCATGACGCACTACCTCATAATCGTGTTCTGAGGCTGTAGCGGGGCGAGCAGGCGGCTTTACAGGTAGGTTTTTGGTTAACGCGGAGTATGGATCTACAGGATAAGATCTATGACCAGTAGTTTCTGTTACAGGTGGAATATTTGGCGACTTAGGCGGTGGACGTTTAGGCGGTGGCACAACTGGAGGTGATGGCATATTGACACCTGGAACGAATGTGTTATGATAGTTTAGTCAGGTAGCAATACCGTGACAAACAAATAATAATAGACAGATACTGACATAAGTTAGGTAGGCGTAATCGATAACTTTACTTCTAGTATGAAGGTTACGCTTATCTAATTAATTACCAGTTCCGACAATCTTAAACTCAGCGAATTCGATATCTGGATAAGACTCGGGTTCGTTTGGTGGGAACGATGAACGTGACTGTAGCGATTTTATAGCTGTAGCAATATCGTAGCCAGACTTAGCCAGCTCATAAATACCGCTAAGATTCTGATCGATTCTACGCATTGTTATTAATGCTTCCTCTGCGGACGATCGCGCTTCTGCTGCGATATTACCTGCTAAATTTACACGAGCGCTAACACTCTCCAAATGAGAATCATGTTCAGCTAGTTTTTCTTTTACGTCTGCAATATCAGATCGTATTCCTTTAATTTCTTGTAAGATTAAAAGCTGAATGTTTATCGGTTGCGTGTCTTCTAGCTCAAACGGATCGTTACTCATTTACAGTCACCCCATAAGTCATCGCGTCAACGTATTCACCAATCAAATCGCATCCCTCATCAAAACGAGGAGGAACAGAAATGACGCTGATTATATCACGAAGCTTAAGGCAACGCTGAACTACTTTAGCGCCGTAAACCCATTGTTTTCCGTTCCATGTTAATTTGCTTGTCGATAATCTAGCACCTGGATTAGCCGCTGGGCTCATACCACCAGCGCCATAATTTGCTGTCTTAAGTTTACCTTCGCGATAATCTAATGCGACACAGACGTGAGCATCAAATCCTGTGTTCCATAGAATTAATATATCACCAGGTTCAGGTTGCCATGCTGAATCAGGAACGATATCGATAGGACAAGCTTTGCCCCATAGTTCTGAGATATTTATACCAGAACGCCAAGCTAAGAACGCATTATCGTCTGTTCGATTTACCCATGGCTCACGAACACCAAGGCGAGATAATAGGTAGTGTCCTAGATCGCCGCAACTCGAATATTTTTTTCGTTGTTCAGGGCCAGGGCCATCACGGTTTTCAGTTACGATTTTGTAAACAGGATCGTCTTTCGATCTGCCTTTATCGTAACCACAAGCCCATTCGCAAAGAGACACGGCACCAACTTGCCAAACCTCAAGCGGCGCCATAACACGACCGTTTTCGTATTGCATAATGCTCCAAAATGTAAAAAGCCCACAAGTCAGTTAAGACAAGCGGGCGGCATACGGGCGAACCGTATGGGATGGCGGAAAGCAGATTATTCGAAAATCATACCTTTCGGTACAGCACTGTTTAGCAAACAGGTCCAGTAGCCCGTACTGGTTTACTTTCCATATTAGCGGCTAGTTTAGGAATCGAACCCGGACCAATTTAATGGTCTGGCGGTTTTCAAGACCGCTGTCCTCGCCATGAAGACCGAACTAGCCATTAGTATCAATAAATACTCGACACAACGGCGTAACTAGGATCGCAATCATCGTTACCCTTATCACGAGTAACTTTACACATTGATATTACACCCCAAACGTTTCCGTCTTCGTTTATAACAGGCGAACCAGACCAACCGCGAGTAATTGTCTGATCAGTGTCGTAGAAATTAGAACCAAGACTCGATACAACTCTTCCATAAGAAACAGATTGAAACGGAACGGATACAGAAACAGCTAAGTCTAGATAGCGAGGTTCATATGTTCTATCAACCTCAAACGGATGAAGCTTCTTATCATTGACGATGGCGAAAAGCACATCACCATTGAAACTTGCAACCTCAGCGATTTCTGTTCCTATACCGTTTGTGTACTCATAACGAAATTTATCTCCAGGCTTTACATGATCAAGACAATGTTTAGCAGTTACAAGAAACTTAGTAGCACCATCAGTAGCTCCAAATGCGCTACATGTTTCGCGAAGTTGAATCGATTCTGGTACAACGTCTACATCGTTTTTGACATAAGCCTCAACCAAAGCAACAACCGAATCGCCAGTAATCGCAGGAGTGAAACTTGTCTTTTCAACAAAAACAGGTTGATAGCATGAGGTAATAAATAACAGTAATGGTAGTATTAACTTTTTCATGATCCCAGTATACATCATTGTGGAAGATAATCAATAGATTAAACAACGTATTTGTACGTTTGACGTAACCTTACTCTGTTCACAACATGAAACGCTAGGCCTAGTTTTCTAGAAAGTTCAGTTGAACCAATTTCATTTGGAAATGATCTTATCAATCGTACTTGATCTTCAGTTAGCGTTGCTTTGTATGAGTTTACACCACAGTATTCTGGTGCTGTCGGCTTTCCTTTTTTAACTTTCGATATCTTCCTACCAACCTCAGCGGATACTATTTTACCCTTATGAATATGGCTAATCATTTGTTTAAATTCTTCAGAATGAATCTTACCGTTAGGACCTTTGCCGCCGTTAGTGTGGTTACAAAGATCAAAACCAGAATTTCTAAAGAATTCTATCCAATAAGTTTCAGACGAATCCGGATCGTTAGTTAACTCTATAATCCTCAGAATTGGTTTTTGATTTAATTTTGTAAGATGATTAATCCAATTATAAACCCTGTAATTTCTTGGACGACGCTCTGCATCGCGTAAATGTTGAGAATATCTAACTCTAGCATTTTTAGACTGACCAACATATCTAATCTGCTGTGTTAAAGGATCGATTAATATATATACTTCTCTAAGTTTACCAGATGTCATACATATATTATATCATATGTATGGTTTCCATTCAGGTGGTGCATTTTCAAGATCAATAATATTCGGCTCAAACGGTAGTGAACGAGGTTTTATAGGCTGTTTGATCGGAAACATATTAGCCTCATAGCACGTTTTATGCCCTTTAATTATATTACACCTCAAACAACTAGCAACAATATTGTTCCAGTCGGTTTTTCCACCTAAGCACCTCGGATGCACGTGATCGTAACTCAATAAATGATACGGCAAATCCTTACGACCGCAGTACTGACACTGAAAACCATCGCGAAGAAATACGTTGTAACGAGAAAACTTAACCTGACGCTTATGTGCCTTGGTTAGACGTTTCAATCGCATAACCGCTGGAAGTTTCCAGGTTACTGATGGAGAACTAATTGTGTCATCATACTCAACAACAACATCAGCCGTATTTTCGTATTTCATTTTCACCGCGTCCATCCAATTGATAACACGATGAGGTTGATACGACGGTGTAAGCAAAAGCGTCTTATTCATGATGCTGTTGTATTACATATTGCGAGAAGTGTCAATGGTCGGGCATGAGGGAGTCGAACCCACACGGCATTTAAGCCAGAAGATTTTAAGTCTTCCCTGTCTCACCAGTTCCAAGCAATGCCCGATGGTGCCACTGAAGCGATTCGAACGCTTACGATATTACTATCACTAGTTTTTGAAACTAGCCTGTCTACCAATTTCAAGCACAGTGGCATAGTCCCCAATGCCAGGAACGAGCTGGCACGCCTTTCGGCACAACCTTCTAAGGGTTGCATGTCTGCATTTCATCAATTGGGGTTAGTTTTTGTTAGTCGGACTTGGAGGTTTCGATCCTCTTGCGGCTGACTTATAAGATCAGTACCGGTACCACCCAGTTCAACGCTCAAGTCCGATTATTTTAAATCTTTGGTTCAGTACGATGAATTTCTTCATCAACACGATTCATTATCTTCAGAATCGTGAGTATATATTCTTCACTCTTATCTGTCAAATAATCTAAGCGAATTTCGTTAAAATAAATCCAATAATTGTCTCCAGATTGACTTTCGTTATTCCTTGTTGGATAAAAGAAACGACTCGCTGAACTTCTGCCAATTCTATATTGTTTTTCCATGGTAGCCCCCAACGGTTCTGCCCCGTTCAAAAACGCCTTGTAAGGACGCCTACTTCACTAGCTGTATCGAAGGCCGTATGACCAGTTTCTGCCACATCTGGTCTGCTGTGTCAAGCTCTGTCCGTGGTGCATCCCTTGATAGGATCTTAATCGGATTTGAGTGCAGTTTACCTTGTCGGTGTTAGTTTTTTTTGTTTCGGAAACACGATTCGAACGTGTATTCAGGCTTTCAAAGAGCCTAGTCCTGCCTAGTTAGACGATTCCGAAGTATTATACCACATTTCCGGCCCAAGCAAGTGGTCAGCTCATTACGATAGAAGTTAGTCAATTACATTGTGCTAACGAACACACGTGGCATAGTTAATAACTGAAAATAGTTTAGAATCAAATTCCCAGTGATGGTTTGGGCATAATAAAACAAGATTTTCAACAGCGTTTATTTCTCTCAATGTTGATGCATTGTCAAATTCAGAAACTGCCTTTATATGGCAAACTTCCACGTGAGAATCATAACCACATATATGGCAACAGTGTTTGTAATCTGAACTTAATAAAGTATTCCTAGCATTAGATTGAATTACAGATCTCGCTGCTTGCCAAGATCTGCTTGAAAACAATTCGCACTTAGACTGGTTTAATGCATTGCTGCGTTTATGCAGAGATCTGCATTCATCTGAACAGAATTTTCTTTTATTACTTGACTTTGTTGTTTCAAAATCTGACCCACAGTTATTGCACTTATTGATTCTAATAAGCTTCTTGCGTTTTGGAAAACGAGAGTTATTGTAGACCGCGGCGCAGGCTTTAGTGCAAAATTTCTTACCGTCTTTAGACAGTATTATATTTCCACATTGCAAACAATTCATTCAGTTGCGTGGCCTGGAGTCGCACCAGGAGTTACGGCTTATGAGGCCGTCGTGTTGCTCTTACACTACCTCGCAATATTAGTGATTCAGCCTGGAATCGAACCAGGGTCTTGCAGCTCAGCAACCATGCCATTAATCTTATGTCTGCAGTATCTGAATCATTGTGCCCAGGGAATATACTGGGCCTCCGTTTACATGTCGCCGGCACTATCAGAATCGAACTGATCTGTAAATGGTTCGTAGCCATTTCCCTTCATCCAGAAGAATGCCGTTAATGTGAGTTTTTTAATCGGTTTGCTCACTGCCCGAAGTACGTTAGTGGCTCATGCATCCTTCAACTTTGGCGGTATCCGTCTTATTGAGCCGGTAGCCCTGTGCGGTAACGCTCCGCATGTCACTGTTTAGAAGACAGTTATCCGTCTATCGGCAGGGCCGTATTCGAGCCGTAAGTCAGAATTGAACTGACTCTTTACTGTTTTGCAGACAGTTGTGCATCCAATGCTTTACGGCGTTCACGTTCATTCACATAAGATTCAGCAAAAAGAAAAGCTAGGTTATTAGCATCCTTGTTGATGAACTTATCAATATTATTGATACAATGTGGCAGTAATTCGTATGCGATATCACAAATCTTTTCATTTCTTGTTCTGTTATCCATAAACCAATCATAACACAATCGAACAAGTTGTCAAATCATTTGTGCAGCTGGAGAGATTCAAACTCTCACCTCAACGCTTGGAAGGCGTGCATCCTATCATTGGACTACAACTGCATTGTGTCAGTTTTTATCTCAGTTGATCAAGTTGAGACTTCAGTGGCAGGGTTAACTAACAAACCTAGGACCAGACTGAGCCATAATATGGCGCACGGTATCCGACCACCTAAGCACGGTTTAATACAAAGTACACTAATCGGCAAACACACAACGAATTTAATTTACAGGAACGTTCTATCCAGTAAACTAAAACCTACAACGATCACAATAAGCTGTTCATGACCAGAATGATTATGACTTGCGCTTCAGTTTTCGGGAATCGAACCCGATTTTTGTCTTCGTGGAGCTAACGGGTAACGCTCCCGTCTGTGCAACTTTGCAAGAGTTGACCGTATCCTTATACATAGCCCCATTCGCGCCAGCGTGTTACCGTTTAACACTAAGACCATTGTTCATAACTGAATTATGGCTACTGGATTCGAACCAGTATTTCCGACTAAGCAAGGGTAGTAGGAATCGGACCTACCGCAGTCGATTTTGGAGATCAACTCGCCAGCCTTGGAACATGCACCCTTATTACGCTAGACGGTTAAACAAGGCGGTTACAACCGAAGCCTTAGCACCTCATAAAACGGAATAGCGAAAAATTGTAACGACTTCGAAGCAAGTTAAACTTCGCCCACCAGAGCATGTACCGTACAACGATCCAACGTTGCTTTAGTTGTCATCTGCGCGGTACCCAGTGGCCCATGCGTACTCAGCTTGTAAACGTTCATGAATGCCCAAACGCCGTCAGGATTTGGATTTCTGCATTGGATCTGCCTTTCAGATCCGCATTGCCCCTAGTGCTGGAGTTGAACCAACTTGTGATGATAAGATATTATCCGTTACACCAACGATACCGACCATCCACCAGGGGATACATAGCGCCTCGTATGGGAATTGAACCCATTTGTTTCCGCTCGACAGGCGGGTGATTATGCCAAATATCTCACGAGGCGTGGTGCTATAATTTTGAGCTTATTAATTTATATGTATTGTGTGTCTCAGGTTTATAGCGAACCTTAGTGCCTTTGTCAAGAGTTGAACTTGATAAAATCGCTTAGGAGGCAATTCGCTTAATCCGTAAGCAAAGGCAGATTGATCAGCATTCCTAAAGTAATCCGGAGTTTAAACGGCATTTTACCAGGCTCGTATCCGGCACTAATATGTCACTGGACTAAATGCGAAGTGAGGAGCTTGATCAATTAGTCTAAGAAATTTAAGTAATCTTCACGCATTCTCGAATCACAAATTCGATAGTATGTTCGTAAACGATGACAGTTTGAGCAGACTAGTTCACATTTGTCTATTTCGTTTAACAGGTCATCTTCTGTGATTTTTAACTGATGAGCTTGAGCAATATTGAAACGTTTTACGCCACGAACATGATCAAAGTCCATGCAAACCCAGTGAAATTTCTTACCACAATCATCACAAGGCTCGTCTTTTAGTTTACGTATCGTTTCTGTTATTCGTGCTGCGTCTTTCAACAATTACATTATAACATTTTGGGTGATTAGCCGGAATCGAACCGAGCACCAACAGGGTCACAACCTGTCGTGCAAAACCATTACACTATAACCACCATAATTTGTCGAGCATCCCAGGAACGATCTGGGCTCGTCACCGCCCCAAACGGTGTGCATAACCAATCTGCCAATGCTCGAGAAATCGTATTGGTACAGGAACGAGATCTAACCTGGTTGTATAGTATTTCAGTTTGTGTGTGCTTAGCCCTATCAACTGGCAGCCAGTGGCACGTTTCCGAATCGAACGGAATTCTACTGTTCTTCAGACAGTCGCTAAATGACCACACTAGCTCACGTGCCCCAAGTTTTCTCTTCTGGATAACTCAGTGAACCAGTCATCTGATTTAATAGGCTAGATGCCGCCTTAGTGTTCCATCGGAGTATCGATCTCCGTTTTCCTGAGTGAAAATCAGGTGACTTAGCCAGTGGTCGAATGGAACATAATACCGGTTTGTCAATACGGCCGGAACCGCGGGTATCAGTCCGGTTTTACTGACCGGAAACAAGGAGGGATCCGAAGATCTCCCACCGCCACACATACCATTATTTTTCCAATGAGCGCCGTATGTGAGAGCGCTAGAGCCCTGGGCCAAGGATTGAACTGGCGACCTAACCCTTACAAGGGGTTTGCTCTACCACTGAGCTACCAGGGCATTGTCTATTACGTTTTCTGTTTCTGTTTGCTATTGACTTAATCAATCGACATTTATCACATCTGCAACCAATGTGGTTATACATATACAATGTACCATGCCTTCTGCGTTCATAGTACCATGCCTTAGTTTTTTCTAAATGGCAGACTTCGCATAATACTTGACATTTTGCAAGCTCTTCGTTTCTACGAACCTCTGACCATGACCAAATCGCATGATTTACTTTGGTTTCTGGGTCAATATGATCTAGTTCAAGATTTTCAACAGAGCCACATTTTACACAAAACTTATCACGAAAATATTCATAACGACGATTTGCCATCCATTTGCGTTGATATTCTAATATGTATTTCTTTCTATCAAAACTCATAGAAGCAGTATATCACAAGAAAATAATCTGTAAAGTGTTTTACAAAGGGATATTGTATCAAAATAATGGCTTGAAGATAACCTTTGCAATTCGTACAGATAAATATATTGGTAAAGTATTTAGAGAGCGGTATGCGGAGTTAACCGCGTTTGCAAATAATGATTGTAAGATAACACTCTCAGATCGTACCAATTAGCTCCCGCCGAGCGATTCGAACACTCATAATCTTCGTTAACAGCGAAGCGCATTACCATTATGCTAGACGGGAATATTAAGTTGTCAATGATCGGTGTATTGCTACACGATTGGTTCTGGTCTTCGGGGTCGAACCGATATCTTTACTTTCAGAGAGTAACGATCTGCCAATTAATCTATACCAGAATAACTAAGTTGTCAAGAGTGAGTCTGATAGGAGTCGAACCTACAATCTTCTGAGTAAGAACCAGCTGCTTTAACCATTTAGCTACAGACTCATTTAGTAGGACATAAGGTAATCGAAACCTTTTCTTCAGGTTAAAAGCCTGCTGCTAGACCTTCCAGCTAATGTCCCATAGTGAAGCGTGGCTCGAATCGAACGGCACCATTTAAGAAGAGGGTTACAGCCTCCTGATAACACCAGTTATCTATTCACGCTCCATTATCGTGGTCTCAACCCACGACATCTAAAACCTATTATAACACATCTTCGTTTTTGTCAAGCTCAACAATAATGACCGATCCACCGGTTTCGCGATAATCTTAAAACGCTTCTGCAGTCCATCCGTTTTCATTAAAATACTCCAATGCTTCCCAGATAGATTGCTTGACGTTTTTAGGTTTTGCTCTACGCTGCTTTTGTTCCCGGGCAGTCATTGTAGAACCAATCCTTAAGGTTATCGACACTTAGATCAATGTTGTTATTTTGGTCAAGCAACTCTTTCCAACACTCACGGCATTGGCAAACTGGTAGACCAAGGCTGATCTGTTGTGGTTGTTCATTTGTTTGTGTTTCCATGGTCAAAAGATAAGCTAAGACGATTCGGAAATCAACTAAATTGTTTTATCACAGAAATGACGAATAAATCCGCGAACATATAGATAAGCACAGTAGCATGCTACACCGGTATACACTGTACCACGTAGTATTGGTTCAACCAGTTTCATGTTAACCTAACAACACTCGTTTCGCCGCTAAGGTGCCTAAACGCCTTGCTGCGTCTCTTTTGGTCGTGGTTGAGCTAACGGCCTCGATTGCCTCTGCAATCAATTCTAGGACCGGTTTAGACAGCTTCTCGATGGCATATAACAACTGGAGAGGGCTAACGGCCATGGCAGTCACTTTCTACTTTCTCAATTTTATCAATACATTCCAGTACACCTGGACAAACTAATTTATCTTCTTCTGACGCTTTAGAATAACCTGGACAGGTTTCTTCAGCTTTGATACGACAGGCAGCAGCCATTGCAGATTGTTGACTCACTACGAATTCCGGATCGCATGGTTGCGGCACCGATGAACATGCGATGAACGCCGCTAGTACAGTTGCGTAAATAAATTTCATACCATTCTCGCCATTTTAGGTTTCTTAAAAAAAGGATAAACTCTACAAGGTTCATTAAATAACTTTGACACCGAACAGTCAATCACTGGTCTATATTCAGTTATTATAACATTTCTTGGAGAGACGGTTGACCATAGAATCAGGAATATCCATAGCCAACCGATCGCTCTCATTGCGATACCTTGCCGCTAAACAGACCGAATATATTTTTTGCGAACTTTGGTAGATCTGCTGTAAAAGACTCAACAGTTTTACCAAAGGCGATAACACGTGGTAAATTAAATTTGATACCGACGTATTCAATCAATGATCCTGTTGCGCCAGCTACGGCAATAATGAGTAAGACATTTTCAATTGTTAACATGTAAACTCCTATAGTTACATAAATGTAACGGAACAGATGACGATGCGGGAGGAACATCATCACCTATTCCATATATTTATGTGGATCGAGTTATATCGTTGTACACACGTAACTTACCTTTGATTAAGGTAAATATTTGGCCAGATGTAGTTCTAGCCTGTACGTCGTAATACAATGTACCTACTGTCCACGGTGGCGCATCAATCGACACAGTCCATTCTTTGTTTCCCGTTGCTAAAATATCACCGTTTGTTAATGTTGACGAAGACAATGCCGCAGTATCATCAACGACACTTGCAGCAGGTTCACTTGTTCTTACAGTAAACCAAACTTCATCGAACGCTGCAGTGGTGCTGTTGTCTATGAAGAATTTTCTAGAAAATGAGTCGCCACGAATATGACTGATGTCGATTGTGCTCATTTTAACTTTCGATTAAGGCATTTATAAACTTGCTGAATATTCTTAGCGGAAGTAGTATTGGGTCACCAACTGGATTTCCGGATTCGTCAAGTCTACTAGCTTGAAGCTGAGGAAGCTGCAATGGATTTTCGTCATCGCTCAAAGCCTTTATAATAAGCTTGTGAAACGGTTCAGGTAAATCATTAACCGATCCAACAGTATCTAGATCGGAATTTAGTACAGATGTTGATTTTGCTATAGCGCTTGATGTTTTGAATACTGGAGAATTATCAACGACGTATTCAACAAACCATCTAAATGTAATTTCTTTATTGATCGGTTCTGGTATAGTTATCTTAGACATATATATTCCTTATGATTGTAGTTACACGCTATTGTATTATACCATACCCAATCATTTTTCTTGCTTGACAAGTATCTAACATTCCCTTAAACACTTCTGAGTCAGTTGGTATTGGTGAGTAAGAACCACTATTTACATTCTGTGTTTCACAGACGGACATAGGGACCTTTCCATAGTCTATGGAAGGACCCCAAGTTCTGCGTACCAACACATCTGCAAGTGTACCATCCCAATGAGCGTTTTGACCGTGTCTAGAATAGCAATAATGCTCTGGTCCTGTTTCAACACTAGAACATCCGGATTCGTTCATTCTTTTTGACCAGTCATCACAATTATCTAGAATGTTATTAACGTGTACAAATTTATACACATCAAACCCAATCGTAGCAAATACAAACGACCGATCTGGACGATCCATTAAATGTATTGAATCATCTTGTAGTTTAATATATAACTGCCTCTGTCCACAGTAATCTACGAATCTAAGAGCTGTGGTAACCTTTTTAACGTATTCAGCACCATAATAATCATCACTGTCAAAAAGTATTACGTGAGTATAACCATTTGAGATTGCCCATGCCACACCTGAATTAACAGCTGCAGCATGGTTATCATCTGATATAACAGTATTTATATTCTGATACGAAACTGACTTAGCTTTACCGTTCAAAACAAACAACGAATCTACTTTAAGATTTTGTCTGTTTATATTCTGTAAAGAGTTAGAATACCATTTAGGTTCATGAAATGGGACTATAATTAGCGGATTCATTATCCTTGAAGAACAGTCAGGTCCATTCTAGTAAACCATGTCAATGAGTTTGATGAATACGGAATCATTCTAACCCTTCCAAAGTTTCCTGAAACATCGTAGGTAGGAGAACCAGCAGTAGCTGCTCCAAATAGTCCGCCGCCACCATCGTCATTAAATGGTCCGCCGAGCACCCTGAATGCACCAGCATTAGCGTTAGTGCGTTCCCATACTACTACGTGCTCCCAACAGCGAGAAGAATGGTCAGGTGTGCTCGCTGCTGTCATAAACACTGTGATCTTTGCACGTATGACGTATGGTATTGCTAAAGCTATACCTACGCCAGGTAGCGCGGTTACGTCAAACTGTGCTAATGTAACAGCAGCTGTAGATGAGGTTACTGTTACGTTTTGAACTGCGGTACTTGCTATAAAACTCACGGTAATGCAATCTGTGTTACTGTTCCATTTGGTCCACGGACATAAACACCGTTAGTTGTTGCGAATAAAATATATCCGCTTACTGGATTTGCTGTTGGAATTACTGTTGCATTAGCAAGATAAGCAACACCATCACCTGTGTTCGAAGGCATTTCAGTCAATGAAACACTACCGCAAAGACCAAGAATTCTACGAGGACCACTAAGAGCCACAGCGTGAATCATTGTTCCAGATGCAGCCTGTATAATTACTTCATTATTGCTTGCTGAAAATACGTAACCACCAGCGATCTCTATATCTACTACATTTAATCCTCGAATTGTTGTATCAATAAGGCTGGAACCAATATATAGTATGTTAGAGTTGTCAACAACGGCTATTCCTACGTCAGTTCCACCAGAAGTCTTACCAACAATTGCCTGATTGTTTGGTATTCTTATAATACCTGAACTAGCTGGTGTAGTACCAAGAGACAATAATCCTGTAGTTGTAATATTCTGAGAACCAAAATCAGGAGTTATCTTTGTACCAGCAATAGCTGCAGCAGTTGCAACGTTTGCGTTTGCAATAAAACCTGAAGTAACAACGTTGGCTGTTCTCATTAAAACATGATCGTTTGTGCCGATAGATATATCAGCATAAACACCAGCGCTATTAGCAGAACGACCAACAATAGAACATGCGCTACCGTTAGAAATTGCACCAAGAACTATTTGACCAAAACCAATTGACGTACCTCCAGCGTTAGCTCTAAGTACCTGGTTAGCAGTGGCAGTGATCGCTGCCATTGGACCAGATGTATTAGCAGCTCTGCCCAAAACTGACATCGCTGCCAGATCAGCAAGCTTAGCAACTGTGATTGTTGCATCAGTAATAGATGAAGCGCCAATTGTACCGAATGCTAATGATGTTCCAGATCTTAAGAATACTTGACCATCTGCAGATGCGGCTACAGCAGTTGGAACCGCTACTGCGTTGGTAGCGTTTGCAAGTACGGTTAGAGCTGCCTGAGTGGCAAGTTTAGCCAGAGTTACCTGATTATCTCCAATACCAGCAGTTGCTATTGTACCGAATCCGAGTGATGATCCTAATACTCTAAGAACTTGACCATCAGAACCAACTATGTCAGCATTATCACCAGCAGTGCTAGTAGATCTACCAACAACACTAAGACCAGTTCCTTGCTGAATCTTTGCATAGGTAACAGAATTATTTGTAATACCAGCAGTTGTTATGCTGCCGAAAACTAGTGATGTACCAGAACGAAGGAATACTTGACCATCAGATGCTGCCGCAACAGCGGTTGGTACAGCTACAGCATTTGTTGCATTTGCTACAACAGTTAAAGCAGCTTGAGTTGCTAATTTACTCAGAGCAATCGCAGCAGACGTGTTAATATCAGCATTAACGATTACACCAGCAGTAATTGCTGCTGTACCAGATCCAGCGGCTATTGTAATATCGCCAGATATAGCGCTACGTTGAATACTCGAGCTACCTGTAAACTCAATACCACCAGTAACAGATATTTCTTCGATACCACCAACTGTCCCGGTATCTCTACCAAGCAATCGGTCTGATGTTACGTTTTGAATTTTTGTATAGGTTACACTTGCATCTGCGTACGCAGCCGTTGCTAGTGTACCGAATCCTAATGTAGTACCGGATACACGTAGAGCTTGACCGTCTGTTCCGATTATGTCAGCATTATCTCCAGCAGTATTAGCTGCCCTACCTATAACGCTTAATCCTGCACCCTGTTGAATCTTGGCATAGGTAACTGAGTTATTTGTAATTGCAGCAGCTGCAACTGGAGCGAATACTAAGCTCGTTCCAGATCTCATCAAAACATGACCGTCTGTTCCAGCTGTTAGTGCTGTTGGTGTTGCTGCAGCATTAGTTGCGTTTGCCAACACACTCAGAGCAGTCAATGTACCTAACTTAGATATAGAAATAGCAGCTGATGCATTGATATCAGCATCAACGATAACTCCAGCTGTTATAGCAGCAGTATTAGAACCTGCCGCAATTGTAACATCGCCGCTTATTGCACTGCGTTGTAAACCAACAGAACCAGTAAATTCTATGCCACCACCAACAGTTAGCTCTTCTATTACACCAGCGCCAGTTGTATCACGACCTAGCAAGCGATCGGTTGCTGAGACGTTCTGTATCTTGGCGTATGTGACGCTTGAGTTAGTATAAGCAGCTGTTGCTAGTGTACCGAATCCTAATGCAGTACCAGATACACGTAGAGCTTGACCGTCTGTTCCAACGATATCAGCATTAACACCGGATGTGTTAGCTGCGCGTCCAACTACGCTTAATCCAGTTCCATTTTGGATTTTTGAATAAGTAACACTTGCGTCAGTATAGGCAGCTGTGACAAGCGTTCCGAATCCAAGAGTAGTTCCGGATACACGTAGTGCTTGGCCGTCAGTACCAACTATATCAGCTACGTTCCCTGTTGTATTTGTTGCTCTACCTATTACACTAAGTCCAACACCCTGACGAAGTTGAGTATTTCCAATTCCGTTTGTAGTTACAGATAATGTACCACCAGTATTCGTGATGGTTGTTCCGTCAGAAATAACTGTAGGAACAGTGGCGAACGTTAAGCTTGTAGTTCCAAGTGTGATTGGATTTGCAGTTGTTAGAATCCAGATTCTAGAAGCTGCTGCCTGAGCACCTTCCTCCAGAATGCACATCATGCCGCAAGTAACTTCAGCAGACGTATCTGCATCAGTTGCCCTAGACCATGCGCCGGCTGCTACAACATAAATACCGTTTTGGCTTGCTGTAGTTTGATTCTTTACAAGAACACGATCCCCAGCTATAACAGCGATGCCATCAATTGTTTGAGTACCGCTTAATGTTATGTTCGCAGTTGTAGCGACACGAACAGAAGGCTTAAGGTCAGTTCCAGATAGTACTGCTGAATCTACATAAGACTTGTTAGCAGCGTCAGTGCTAGCTGTAGGTGTAGCAACGTTCGTTACCTTGAAACCACCCATTGACTGGTCTGCTGTATATGTTACAGTACCATTCTTAAGGATTACATCAGAGATAAGCGGAGTAGCTTGCTTAATGATCTTGCCAGATGTTCCGCTGAACAACACAATTCTGTTGTCTACTGAGCTAACTGGACCAACAACGTCGCCAGAACCACCACCGCCACCACCGCCACTCTGGTTAAGGAGGTTGTTTATTACAGGACCCCAACCGTGAGTGGCATGACGATAATTTTCTTCGCCAGGTGCTATCGGTAGTATGCCTTGTGAGTTTTCAGCGCCGACAACACCATACGAAACGCTTTGCTGTATGGTTTTATTAGAATCTTGAATGTCAGTAGAAACGATACACTGAACCAAGAATGATCTACCTAACCCATCACCAGGATCGGCAGGCATCACAAATGTAGCAGTTTTACCTTGTGGCGTACCTGATTTTGTGATAGTTGGTATTGTTGTGCCAGGATCGCTGCATCCTAAAATGTTCCACGTTATGGAGGTTGCTCCAACATATGAAAGCAGATCTAGTGTAACAGTAGAGCCATAAGCCGCGACATGCGCAGCTGGATTAGATGCGCCATTAATTGTAAAATCTGCACTTATCATAGTGTTTGAACTTCCTCAACACTGTTATTAGGATATTTGATAGATAAACTATCTGTATCAGATGACCAAAATAGAACACCACCTGAGTTAGGCGGAACTATCTGCGCGCTAGAACAAGGCATAAGATGCAACGAAGATAGTCTTGTAACTTCTGACACATTAAGAACATTTATTCTTAGTACATAAGTTGTAGTTGAATCAACTAAACATGAAACTGTATAAATTCCATCCTTATCTGGAGTAAATACAGGATTGTAAGATGTATTGTCGCTTATGTATGCAGTAGTATTCGATAAATAAGGTTTTGATATAGACCACAAAACAGTTTGTGGTGAAGGAGATATACCTAGAGATATCTGTTCCTTGACAAGAAAATTAGTTGTGGTATTATCAGGAATGGTTTCACCGGATAATAGTGATTTAGACGCAGACTGAGCAGTAATTCCGGCCATTAAACTTCCTTAAAACCAGCACTAGAGATTAGTAATTGCGCACCAGGAGACTGAGCTGGCGGAACTGGAGGATTTTCAGACGCTACAATATCAAGGAATGCTTTATGTACATTCATTAATGGAGTAGATGCTATAAGTGTATTCGTTGTATCATTGTGTAGATAATGGACACCAGATAGTCTATGGTTCTCGTAACAACGATGCAGATCACATATAGCACTGAAAGCTTCGTCCAATGTACTTACAGATGTAAACATTGGTGAGTTGGATCTATCATTAGCTAAATGCCAAGTTCCGTATCCTGGTCCAACTGCAGTTGCTGTTGTATCAAACAAGTTGTTGTTTGTAAAATGTGCAGTGAACTTTTGTATCGCAGAATTAACAAATTCAATTATTGAATTAGCTGTATAAACATCCCTAAGCGACGTATCTAAATTATTAATGTTATTAGATAATCCACCATGAATGTCAGCTGTACCAAGATGATCGTTGTAATTGTCCCAGATATTATTGATGATATCCTTTATTACACCAACTGCACTAGTAACAGGTTGATTGTGCAGAGTGAGTAATGTAGCTTTTACAGTTGACGACTCAATTGCTGAAGTTACAACAGGTGAGGAACTCTCAGCTGTTAATGATGGAGTGTCTTCTCCGTGAATAGCTCTGTATGTAGGTCTTATTGTAGAATTCCATACCCACAATGTTAACGTGGCCTTATTATCTTGTGTACCAACTGATTGAGTTAGTCGTTGACCAACATACAAAACTACGGTATATTCAGTACCGTTTTTCTGTTCTAAATCAAATCCATTCGGATCATCTTGATAAGCGCCACCATAACCAGAACCTTTTATGTACTCTTGGACAATGAATGTATATTTACCACCCTTGTCAAAGTTATATATAAACGGGAAATCTTCGCCACCATTTCCTGAATAAACTTCTAGTCTATTTCTAGGATCTGTTTCGTTTTTAATATCATTATCCAGGCTGGATCCAGTTGGAGCTATGGTAGCCCATACGCGAAAGAAATTAGTACCAGACTCATCACCATTTACTGCTATCTTTACATCCTTGTTAGGAATTGGTCTAGCAGGATTTAATGTGAATGTAGCCATTTAGGTAAATCTCTTCCAGATCTGCCATGATCCAGATATTTTTCTGAATACTATTGTTTCTGTAGTTAATATTGTTACTGTGAATACACCAGTAATATTATGAGAAACAGCAGATGCGTTGTATACTTCGAACCAATCGAAATCAACAGAAACTGTTTCCGTGAACGCGAAGGTATCCGTAGATGTCTTTGTGATCTTAGTATATTTGTATGCGGTTATATCTATAGTATCACCGGTTGGAGCAACATAAGCCTTATGCAATATTCGTCCTACACCATTAAAACCCATAGCACCGCTAACAGTTACAGCACCGCTAGGGCTACCAATTGTTGTGTTTCCGCCGAGAGTTGCGCCACCATTGGCAGTAAGCGTTCCGGTAACAGTTGTGTTACCGGTAAGAGTGGATATTCCAGTAACAGCTAAAGTTCCGCCAACGGTTATGTTTGTACCAACAGAGACTGTTGTACCAGATGTGATGCTACCTGCGACTGAAATATTTCCGCTTATGGTTGGTGCAGCTAGCGTGGTAGGAACGCTTAGGGAGTTGATTGTTACGGTTGAACCTTGTAAGGTTAAAGGAGACGCAAGGGTATATGTTCCGCCTCCTGTTCCGTCAATCGCCTTAACGTGATCAGTATCAAGCTGATTTATCTGTGCTGGAGTTAACGTATCACCTGACGCCCAGCCTAATGGATTTGCTAAACTAAAACTCATACTGCATCAATTCCTATCTTATCAAGGTCAATAATAAAACCATCAGATCCTACTGACCAGTTCCATGTACATTTAGCTGGTATCATTCTGTCCATTAATTGAAACAGTTGAACATCCATTAGATTCAAAAATTCAGAATCGGTTAAACCAGGTGGTTTTGTTACATTAACTCTTAAGTGAGCTCTGCGTGATAACCAGGTGTAACCTCCTATTGAAAAGGTTCCACCATCACCGGATCCACCTGGCCAAAATGTAGGACTTGGAGGTGATTCTAAATCAGCACCATAGTATGTTTCTAGTCCTACATAAGCTTGTCCCAATAGATCTCGGATTGCATTATCTATATTTGGAAGAGAGTTACTTACAGCAGCTTTATAATGAGCTACGCAACGCTGCCTCAATAGCCAGTCAGGTTCATTAGGTTTATTTGGTACACCTAAAACCTTGACCCAGTAATTTAATCTCTCTGTTGCACCTGACGGAGTAGCGTTTGCACTGTATTTTTCAGGTGTTCTGCTAAAAACCGCAGACATTACTCTTGCTATTGCTATATTTTCACAATCAACTATTGTATAAGGAAGCTTTGTGTAAGCAGATCCCCTGCTTTCTTGCATTTCCTGATACCATTGAGCTGCGTAAGGAACGAAGCACTCTGTAGTATTGTCTGACTTATTTAAATCGCCACCATAATCACCTATTTGTCTATCAGGTCCGAATGTTCCATAGACAACTATTGTTATGTAATATGGTGTCGTTGGTGTAGCCTCAACAACTATATCAACTGTGTTACTTGATCCTGGTATATTTCTTATCGCACAGTCCTTAACAGCACCTGACCATTCGATGCTTGCGATTGACTGCTTAATAGACCATGGTTGATTAATATCAAATTCATCAGTATAATAGTTTTCCCAAACAGCTTTACATGGTTGAGTAGCACTTGTCCAAGTTAATGTTGGAGCAAATGAAAATCCAGAACCATTTCTTCCGTTATAAGCAACTAGTTGAACGCTAGATGCATTTACTTGAACTGTTAATATTGCAAGTGGTAATGTTCTCCATGCTGAAACTAAGTCAGAACACATTCTTGCGTGTTGACTCGCCGACCATCCGTGGATAGAATCAACAGATGTAAGTCTTATAGGACACGGACTAAATGCACCGAACATTTACCACACCGATACAGTCATTCTTGCGTTAGATATAGCCACGCCAGCAGAGTCAAATGCTCTTAATCTAACAACAGTAGAAGAAACCCTTTCAGCTACAACTTTTCCTGAGGTTGTGCTAAGTAGAGTAGGTATAATATGTGAAATTGAAAAATTTCCTGAAACACCATATGAATCTAGATACGATGAAGCAAACGTTATTGACACATCACCGTTTCCATTCCTTGCAGCAGATGGGAAACCTGTGACAGGTGAACTTCCTATATAATTCTGAGCGATACCTGTTTGCATAGAAACATATTCGATAGTAGGGGCAGCTGGAGCTGTATCACTACACAGAAGTGTAATATTGCAAAAAGGCATAACCCTTTGTAAAGCAGCAGTATCAGAGGCGAGTCTATTTATCTGTGATGCATCTACATCTGTAGTGGCATCTATAGCGCCTCTGCTTAGATAGTTTTCTTTATTGACATCACCACCATAGTGATTAAGAGTATTCGTTCTTAACCAAGGAGGTGAACCTGCTGGTGTAATCATATTGGATATACTCCGAATCTTCTAGGTATTAATATGTTTGGTGCAAGCGTAGCATTTGCCGGTACTGTTGGGCTTGACTTTAATATGTAGCCAATCGAGAAATCAGTTATTTCTGGATGTGCGCCAACTAAAGTTTTAAGTGACGCATTTGTTATAGAAGACGGAAGTTCTTCTGTGATATAAGGATGACGTTTTGCTCTAGGTAGTCTTGTTACATCAGAAGTGTTTTCACCTGGACCTAGTCTAGAAAACATCTTAATAAGATCTTCTCTATATCCATCGATGTTCTGACAAGAAGGGCTTACATAATCACCAGCTACTGGCCCAGCTCCAGTTTTATCTATCAGTGGTCTATCAAGAGTAACTATCCATGCTCCAGATGATCCGCTATGTGAGACAATCAATCCAGTATAGAATTTACGCTCTGAGGAAGAGAACCAAGAAATATGCGTCTGACCGTCGATTGGAGCGGTTGTTGTGTTTGCACTTAGCGTGAAAGTATCGTAAGTAGCATTTGGTGATGAAAGTGTAACCTTTCCTGAGTCACCAGAAACTAAACTTGGCCATGGATATCGATCTACCCATCCTTGACCATTACCGCTTGATTGTGACGATTCTGGAATGCTTAACTTTAATGTAAGATCAGTATATTCAGAAGCACAAGCTTGTACAATATTCTGGTCGCCTCCGGAAAATGTGGACCAGATTTTGTCACGAATTCTATCTAACAAAGAATCAGGTATAGATCTTGAAAAATCATTTATATCTATATCAAAATTCTTAATAGGAACTATCTTAACAGATGAAGGTCCACCAAGCGCAGGATATATAACACAATTAGATACACCACCGCTAAAATTAAGCACTACTTGACGCAAGTGTGCCCAATTAGCGCCAGCTGGTTTATTTTGCAGAACATTCATGATTCTAAGACGTTTTCTAGAATCATCTTCAACGTCTGATCCACCGGTAATTGGTGTATTCAAAGAAACCCTAGCTTCGGTTGCGATATTTATTGGTGCTCCAATAAATCTAACAACATCACCGGCTTTTAGATTACCAGATTTTCCAGGTGTATCACAAAGAACGTTGATTTCAGAACGATCTGTTGGATTTACATAAACACCAACAACCTTGCCGGTTTTACCATTGGGATAAAGAAATGCCTGACCGTTAGGTATTGTAGTTGGTCCAGAAACCCTTATAACAAGCTTTCCGCTTGCACGTTCAGCTGACACCTCAGGAAGTCCATATGCTATTCTAATTCGTTCTAAAGCGACTCCTGTGGCATCCAGAACGCTTTGGTCAGACTCGGATAGCGCAATGTTTCTAAATCCAGACAATGCAATACCGGCAATACCTTGTGATGTTAACCATGCATCAGAACCGTAGACAACAGGAACGTTTTCGTGTCCAGCCTGTAAAGCTGATAATTCTACATCGCGCAAAAATCTACGTGATAATTCTTCTGCTCCACTTGGTTGATATAAATCTGCCATTAATTTTTCGCCTGATCATTCTCACCAGTGGTCAAATCTGTGTAATCGATTAAAATCTCAGCACGAGAATTGCGACCTTTAGTGACAGTAATTTTATTAATTCTTATTGTTGGGGGATCAGTATCAGTCAAATGAGCAAGAGCTGCCACACAGGCCTGTTTACATTGATTCTCAAATAGATCGCCCATTTTATTTGGTAATGTGACGCCAAATCTAGGTTGCATAGAGGATGATGTTTGAATCGTTGTTATAGCCAGCATTACCTGTTGACGAACGCTTGGCATTTGTTTAAGATTATTGGTACCAACATCAACTTCATAATCCTTTGTTGCAGTATTTATCCATCTTGATCCAACTGAACCAGTCGGTTCTTCAGGTGCAACAAGTGGTGTTCCTAATCCAAATGGTCCAGTTCCAAATCCAAGACTTCCAAATCCAGCCATATTTATTAATCCAGTGGGCAATCAAATTTAACCGCTGGTAGTGGCGGTAATTTTAGAGGAACAATTGGTAAAGGTATTGGTATCTTTGGAATACCAGGAGCTTCAATATCTACATCAAGATCTAAGTCTACTATCGATGGCAACAACGGAGGTAGCTTAAATAATACAATTGGTAACGGTATTGGTATCTTTGGAACACCAGGAGCTTCAATATCTACATCCAAGTCTAAATCTACTAATGATGGCAGAAGTGGCGGCAGAAGTGGTGGTACAATCGGTAACGGTATCTGTATCTTTGGAATACCAGGTAAATCTACATTGCATCCCATATCACGGTCCTACACCACCCATTGGAACAAGTGGAGTTGAAGCTGGACCACCAGGAGATCCAGACGGTGGGCACAGCGCAATTGCAAAACCTGGCTTCATACCTTTTACATGAATATTACCGTTAATCCAAACATCACCACCCTTGAGTATGATTGAAGCGCCTTGACCAGTATCAAGTTTTATACCGGCATTTTTACGTAACTCGATAGTCATACCAAACGCTACAGCTTGAATCTGTTCGTTTTTTCCGTCAACAGCAACGACCATTCCTTTTCCAGAATTGTCCTTACTGAACAGAACTACTTGGCGTTTTTCTTCTTTGCACTGAACTTGCGCCGCTTGATTAGGTCCAGTGCTATGTAGTATAGTGTCACCAGGTTTAGCATTACCGATAGCTTTTGCTGTTCTAGTATCACGTGCGCCAACACAAATACCGTTTCTGTTACCACAATTTCTTAATATGACACCTTCTGCGTAACCATCTTTTGTGGCTGGCCAAGGCAAAGATGTTACACCTAGAGTAGATAAAACATCAACTTCACCAAAATTCTCAGAATCACCAGGCTCGTCAGTGATATCATTCAGCGCTTGAATTTGTGCAGCTTTTGTATTATCATTCAGTTTTGATGCACCGAGTTTCGCTATCTCTGCTTCCATTATATTTCAAAACTTCCTGGTCTAATACATTTTAAAAATGTTTTTGCACCACCTGAGTTGAATACGAGTTTTCTTTCGACAACCCATAAAGGTTCGTGTACATCACATATATCGTCATTTACATCAACGATTGTGTCAACTGACCATACCGCGCCTGTTGTTGGATCTATATGACCGCGTACAGTAGCTTCGTAAACAAGTGTATTCTTAAGATGTTCATTCAGAAGTCTAGTTGCGGCTTTTTGCATCTGTAACTGTGTTCTAGCTTGCTGATCTCTGAACATGTTCAATCGATAGATTTTGTTTTGAGCAAGCAAATCTCCATCGTTTGATCCTGGTTTACGTCTTCCTGACCATGTAAATTCATTTAGAATCCTACCAAGCTCACCAGTATGATCGAAGTGTTGAGCTTCAGACCAAGTATCAATAATAGCTTGACTTGTTTTTGTAGCTTCACCATGACGTGGTGAACCGTGTCCCTGTACTATTACTAAGCTTGGAAAACTTGAATAATCTCTTGACGCAGTGGCTGAATCTAGGTTATTCTTATCAGTAGAACCACGCAATCTAGTTATGGAGTAATGAATATCCTGTTTATATCTTGGGCCTGTTAAAAGTATAGAGTCTCTTGATACGTCAGGTTTTATCATACAACCATGACGTTCACATATTTTTTTAAGATACTCGAATATACCCTGACCAGGATCAGGTTTCATATCCTCTTGTTTAATACCTTTAAAATTAGGAGGTGGTCCAAGATCACCGATTGCTCTTCCAGTTCGAATATTTCTAGCAGCAGCGACGTCGCCACTATCTGAAAGTTTTTTTATTCCAACTGGACCCGTGGCCCTGAGTATTACATCGCCTAATGTTTCACCTTCTTTAACAATAAAAGAAGGATCAATATTACTTTCAACAAGGTCGGCTATATAATCACGACCTTTGCATGTTACAGAGCTCCCCTTATCACCTCTGAATGTAGAATCGATACGACCTACTAATTGTGGATTTCCGTTTACATATAGAGTTACAGGTTGACATTCTAGATCTCTAAGATTATCTGGGTTATCATCAGCAATTACAAATTGAAATCCGTCGGTACTACCTAAGAAATTTGATTCAATTGACCATTCTTCTATGTTAGTGGTACCATTTAATTTTCTAGCTACGCCTTTATCATCGGTTCCTTTTTTGTTACCGTTGAACTTGACATATAATGTACTGTCTCTTAATTCTGCCATTATCTAGATCTTGATTTATCTGTTTTAGTCTTAATGAAAACCTTTGTACCTTTGGCGATATAAGGAGAACGAGCTAAGCCAGGATTTGAAGCTAATATTTCACCAATAGTCAACCCGCTTTCTGCAGCTAATCTACTAATTGTTGTAGTTGTCTTTACTACTAACCTTCTTGTCTTAGTTGCAGGGTCTTCCGATATCCTGTCTTTAGCTTTAAGTACTGCTAAATGAAGTTCTCTAGCACTGTCTCTAATTTGCCAGTTCTGAGGATTCTCTATCTTATCAGCCGTGTCTTCAATCTCTTGAAGTTTAGCTGCTAGTGATGATAGGTTGGCGGCTATCTTATCTACTTGACGTAAGCCTTGTTTGCCTATGCCATCAATAGCACTTAGAATATCTGTTACGCCTTCAGGACTAGGCTCTTGTTCCCAGTCCTGTTTAGCTAAATCTGTATCGCTTAAACCACGATCACCTGCTAGTCCAACTATACCGGTGATTGTTTGAGGCAGTTCAGGATCGGTATCGCCAATACGAGGAGCGTGTAAAAACTCTACGTGAACATCAGTACCATTTCGCTTATTAACATCGGTAGTTTCTTGATACGATACAGGTACACAGCGATAAAGTCCTAATATTGGATCATTTAAATCACCAGGTTCTTTATTTCTCATATCAGTTATCAACAAAGGTAGACCTTCATTGAACAGCTCACCGTACTTGCCAGGGAATATATCCTGACGCATTGGAATTGTATATCGAAACAAGAACGAGTGTGGACCAATTGGCTCAGGATAGTCGTTTGATCTATATTGAATTCTATGGTCCACGTTTTCGTGAATAAAACCTACTTGCCTATCCATTACTGGATAAGTTTTTCCGCGCCAAGATAATGGTGGTAAGAAGTCTAATGGATTTGTCATTTTATTGGCGTAGGTTTATCTGAGCGATTTGGATTTGCGCCCTTTAGATCTGCAGCAGCATCCTTTAACGCACTTGCCGCATTTCCAAGTTCTTGAACAACGCTCTTTTGTTCAGAAACATCAGTTGGCTCATCAATTCCACGCAACGATCTTCCTGTTTCAACACGATCCCAGTATTCTTGACTATGTCCATTAGTCATAACAGTACTGCGACCCTCAGCTAGCGCTTGTGCTTTAGCAGCTTCATTCATAGCCTTGTCGCTTTTGCTACCCCATACCTCACTGTAAAGTGAAGTCGCCTGATCACCAAGAAAACCTAATGATGCGCCAGCTAAGGCTCCAACTGGTCCAAGCATTGAACCTAATCCAGCTCCACCACCGATCCAGGCTCCAGTAGAACCACCATTATCTCCGCCGATTAATTGACCTAAGCCATAACCGACTCCAGCACCAATGGCTCCACGACCTAGCGCCTTTCCAGCTGTAGCAAGAAAGGATGCTTTTGTTAGACCAGCTCCAGCAGCAGCAGCCGCTGTAGCAGCAGTTGCCGCACTGCCAGCACCGCCAGCGCTAGCTCCGGAAGCTAACACTTGTCCAGCTGTTACAACTCCGCCGGCTCCAATTCCACCACCAGCAGCCGCCGCGATAACTGATGCTAATGCCTTTGATACTACTGAACCTAATGCTGCTTTACCTATCTCAAGCAATAGAGAAGTAGAAAGCGCTGTAACAAGCGCAGTCCATGGATTATTGGAAACAAATGAAACTAGCTTAATAAATTCCTTTGTTAAGTTTCCAACCATCGGAACAAGTTGTTCTATCTGAGGTAGTAATTTAACTATCTCAGGAAACAACTGAGACGCCATAATATCTTTCAATTTAGTGTTAATGATTTCCATCTGAACACTAAATGATTTCATAGCATCTGAAGCGTCTTGCTGAACAGATTCATAGGATGCTGGCAAATCTCTGAACTTAGAGAATAATCCGCTTACCGCTTCGCGACCTGCCTTATCACCTTTTTCACCGCCTCCAGCAGCTCTGCTTGCTTCAGAATAAGCATTTGACAACACACGCGCTGTTTTTATAGAGCGCTTATTGAATACATCGTCAAGCAACCCTTGATTGCCACCAGAAGCAGCAACAATATTGCTTACGGTATCAATCATGTTACCGTAACCAGCAGTAGGATCTCCGTTCTTGTAGACCTGGATCTTCTTTCCTTTGAACAGTTCACCAGCCTGAAGTTTATCGGCCTTAGCCGCAACTTCAGCAAACATGTTCATTAATGACGTTGTTGCTTCAGACTTGCTGTTGTTACCCAACATGGCAATCTGAGCAAACGCACCAATATCCCTTGCTCCTTGTACGCCAGTCATACCGTACGTACCAGCAGCCGTCAAAAGCTCAGCACCTTCAGTAGCAACGTCCTTTAATTCGAACTTGCCTTTCTTACCTTGCTGTGAGAAGATAGCGAACGCTTCTTTTATCTGTTCAGGATCTTTAATCTTTAGCGACTGTCCCATGGCAGCACCCATGGAAAAGATATCTTTCACATCAGCGTCACCACCTTGAGCAGTGGTAGCAAATGTATTCTGCATCGCCAATGCAGTTTTAAGATCGCCAGTCTTTGCAACGTATTCTCTAACGCCGCTTAAAACGGATTCAGGAGAAACACCAGTAGCAATACCAGTCTGAACGAAACCACGAACAAGTTTTTCATGGTCCAATCCCTTTTCACCAGGATCACGACCAGCAATAACGAGACGCCTTGCACCTTCGTCAAGTGTGGTTGCTTGAGATATAGATGATGCAGCTAACCCGGCAGCACTAATGCCAGCAATAGCCAAACCAGCTCTACCTACAGAACCTACAGCACTAGCAACACGACCAACGCCTGAGCTAACAGTAGACTTGACAAAATCAGCTTTAGTTGCTACAGAAGATCTGAACGCAGCTTCTTCTCTTGCTCTTTGACGATCTAAAGCTAATCTACGATTTGACTCACGGTCAATCGAACGCTGTCTTTGCGTCTCTTCTTTAGTTCTCTGCCTATCAAGAGCCTGTCTGCGGTTAGATTCCTTATCAATAGCACGCTGTTTTTGCGCATCTGTTCTATTGGCTTCAGTTCTAGCCTGTTTTTCCTCACGCATTCTTTGATTATGCAAAGATTGACGTGATTTATTCAGGTTATCTATCCTACGCTGCTCTTCACGAGCTGCCTGAGCACTAGCCCTTTCTTGGGCTTTAAACTGGCTATATAGGCCTCTTGCTCGCTGGCGGTCTAACGATGCAGCTGGATCAGAAAAACGTCCTGAACCGCCTCCTAGACCGCCTACTGTGCCACCAGGAAGCCGTCTACCTCCACCACCGGCAAGCTTTTCGAATTCACGATTTAATCGTTGAGCCGATGCGATTAATCTACGCTCTATAGCAGCTATTTCGCGCTCAACTACGGCTCTACCAATAACGCGAAAATCATACTCTAGAGGTGCTGGCATTTAATTATCTTTCTTCAGTTCGAAAGGTGTCTTTGTGCTGCTGCGACAGTTGCAGCGCCGAGTGTAGTTTGACGGGACTCTTTTGTGAGATTTCCTCGTAACTCTGGGTGGATAAGCTTGGCTGCCCTCCAAACAAGGATGTGTCCAAAAAGCAACTCTGTAGGTCTGACACCAAAGTAGGCGGCAAGTTCGAGAGTTGGGATTCCAGGAGCTGGCAGACCATAGAGATCTTTTCCGATAGGGCGAACGTCAATTCTGCCAATTGAGGAAATGGCAAGAGAGTTAAAGGGAACGCCGAGCCGCCCTCCTTAAGACGATTTATCCAAGCTTCTAGATCTCTATCATCTTGAATTGTTAGTTCAAATGGTCCATACTTATGCTGAACAAGTTGATACGCTTTAAACAGAACTAGAGTCTCGTCGGCGGTTAGAACTTGACGAATATGACCTGGTGTTGCAAATACCTTTCCGTAAATAGGTTCACCAGTCTTTTCGTCAGTAAGCTGTTCCTTGTCGGTAAAACAAGCCATACACAGAAGTTCATGGGCGATTAAATCACCAAGAACTTCACGAATAGCTTCAGTTTCCATTTCGACTTTATCAAGCTCACCGACTCCAGATGCCTTAACAGCATCCTTCAGCGCTTTCGTAGCTTTAATTCTAGCCTTGTTATGATCTTCCATCTTCAGAACTTTAATTCTGATTTTTCCAACAGGATTTCCGTTGCGATCTTTGCGTGGAAAATCTATAACTTCACTTGGAGCCGGTTCACAAAGCTTTAACCAAAGCTCCGCTGGCTCACCATCATCAATTGGTCCCATAACTTCTCCCTAAAAACAAACAAAAACAAAAAAGGGCCGTAACTATGCGTCTAGGTGAGGACAAACGCGATAGCACGACCCTTACATATGTTATTGAGAACTTCCTCACCTTTTCTCAATAACTAACTCAGATTATATTTTACGCGATGGCCTTCAACGGGCCTTCCCACGTAAATGAACCTTCTGTAACTGCATTAACAGCTTGGGAAATATCACATGTCATGATCTTTCCTCTTCCAATGTAGTCTTTTCCACCAATTGGAATTTGCATTGTAACGAATGTACCGTTAACACAATCTTCTGTAAAGGTATCCTCGGTTCCTCCAATAGGTACAACGAAATTAATTTCAATTGTAACTAAACCGGAACCAGGTGTGAAACCACCAAGACCTTCATTCAACAGCTCAACTCTTTGCTGACCTGATGCGAAACCAATCTTGATTGACGTAATCTGTATAAGCGGATTGCTGTTATAGAATACAGCTAAATTTGCATAATCCTGTGCGGCTGCCATAATATTGTTCCTTTAAAATTAACCGCTAGATGTCTCAGCAACACGCCACGAGAATTGATGTGCATGATCGATAGCAGTGATATCGATTGACCCTTCTACTCTTGATCCGTTTGCTGGCGATTTAACTGTTCTTAACGATTCTTGTGATTCCTTGAGCTTCTGCAATTTTCCAGCATTATAGAATTCAATAAGCTGGTCGTTTGCGCTTGCTTTAACCATTGAAGGTGTTATAACGTTACGTACTCGCTTCTGATTTGTGTTAACTGAACCATCAACCAAGCGCTCATCGTCACGTAGTTTCTTACCATTACCGAAGTTAAGCGCCGTATTGTTAACTAGTTGACCAGTAAAATCATCTGCAACAGAAACACGATGTGTTTCGCAGCTTCTGAAGTCGTCAACCGCACCAGTGGCGTTTTTAGATCTTGTATCTACGCTCATAACCGGATATGATGCACCGGCTCTAGATGCGATAGGCATTACACCATCGTTAATAGCATCGTTCTGATCGTTAATATCAATCCAATCCGCTGATGAATAGGCTGGCTTAATAAACCAAACAGCTGGCATATCACCATCACTAACCCAGTTAGCAGCTGAGTCTGTAGATTCGAATTTTTGTCTAACAGCAGCTACGTTTCCGGCAATTTCCTCTACGGAATTGTCAGGATTACGCATCCAAGCGATTTGAATACGCTCATAGTTCAATCCAGTTGCAAGTAATGCAGCTGCACTCAGAGATCCTGGGAATGCAGCAATACAAACGCAACGAAGACCTTGTTTTGGTTCGCACTTTGTAACGATATGAGACTTGAATAGACCAAGTGTCGTCGCATCTACTGCATTAGTTACAAGGTAATAGAAATTACGTGGAACAATAGTCTGTAGTGCTGTGGTTACGTTTTGCGCTTCTGTGGTTGAACCTTCTACACCTGGAGCCGACGCACCAAGGAATGCTCCAGCAAATGTTGCTGTAGTTCCAATTCCTGATGTGATCGATACACGGCAACGATGAATTCCAAGTGAGCCGTTGCCTTGTGAAGCGCCGTTAATTTTTGCTTGGAATGTAACAGTTCCAGAAGCGTTATTAGCGGTGCAAGGAAGGTACGTTTTTGCGTTTACTGTTGCTACAACGGCATCGCCCCATTGTGTCGGAGTAGACCCAGATGGAAGAGTAGCTTGACAATCCTCACCATCAATGGTAACTGTTATAGTACCTGTTCCGGTAGAGTTTGAAGCAATTGTCAGAATATTTGTAGCTTTTGCAGGAGATCCACCAGTTGTTTCGGCAACTGGTAATGCCCAAACCTTTGCTGATTTATTAGCAGCTAGAAACGCTCTTATTGCGCGATGCAGAGGTGACCCTGGACCGGCTCCATCGCTAACATCAGATTCAGACTTGACTTGATACAATGAATTTGCTACATATGTTCCTGATGCTGATTTAGGCATCACAAAACAAACTTCACGAGCACCACTAGATGCTGTAGCTGCACCTTGGTTAAATAGTATTTCTGCGTATGTTCCAGGTACTCTGAAATCAGAGATTAAACCTGTAATAGGTATTTCGGGAGACGCCATTGATTAGATTAGCTTTCCTTGGTGGAATTTTTCTTAGGTGGTTTTGGTAAAAATGCACCATCTTTGAATTCGACATCGACATATTCAATGCCACAAACTCTAGCGGTGTGTTCATCTGCTGCGTAAAGACTGTTATCTATCCTCGCCAATCTAATCAATCGTCTACCAGCATCACTGTCTTCTTCTACTTCATAACCTTCCTTAATAGCAGGGTATGATCTTTTACTTGGATCATAATATCTACCTACATAAAGGTCAGGTTGTTTTGGTAGAGGCGTAGCGCCAGGCACCTTTACTAGTTCAGCGCCTTTGGCATAAAATTTAATCATAATATCTCCCTTAGAACTTTGCTGCTACACGCTTCATGCCTGATTCTAACCAGGATGCAACTGTTCGAGCAGTGGCGTCAGTTGTGTTATATAAAAATCTTGTTGGTCTAACGCCAGGATGCATAACATATCTTCTATACATTGTTTGACCTTTCCATATGAAACGTAAATATGGATTGCCAGCGATCATGTATTTTGCTCTACGTCTTCCGTAAAGACCTGAACCTTGATCTTGCGCCCAAGCGTGCTTAGCACTATTCTGTATCTTGATTAAATGACCACCGCGTGTTCTTATTACTTTAGCTTTGGTCTTATTTATCAACTCACCGGTTCTAGTGCGTAAACCGGAATTTTCTTTAACATATCGTTGAGCAAAATCTTCAAGCTTTGATTGATTTATAACATCATTAACCATCAGATCATGATTTGTTAAAAAACGCTTGTGATGTTGCTTTACTTTAGATATGTTAATCATCAGTGGATGCGTTCAGTAGATTAGGTATTATTCCGGTTGAATCACCAACTCCAATACTCCAATCAACACCGTTAAACGGAGCGAATTCGTTTTCGTCATCGTAACCGTATTCGATTGTGTGAAGCGTAATCGTTGTAGCCCACCAAAGTGGATCTTGAACCTGACCACCGAATTGAGCTTGTCCGCTTTTAGCATTGGTCATTTTTATATAACCAATACCACCCTTATCAGGAAAGAACTGTAATGCGCCATTCTCAAACGAGATATGCCCTCTGGCTCTAATAACCCTACGAACAATCTCTGGTATTATTCTGAATACATCAGAAACTCTTCTTACAGTAGCGATATCTAAAGCCGGAAGTATATAATGTAGATTCCAGTCTTGTTCACACTTTTCGATCTGCATCGTATGATCTGACCATTCCTGATCACCCACGCGATGCAGCGCTAGAACTGGATATACAACGCCAGCTTCACGCATATCATGAGCACTTGGATCTAATTCTAATATTGACTCAATTGGTCTTTTTCCAGTTAACTGATTTGCTTGTCCTGTTAACTTAGACCATACTGGACCAAGCTCATAACGAATTGCAGACGCAAATAATTGTACTAATCTAGAGCGTACTGGATCTAATGGAACAAGTGAGCCGTTAAAGTCAGCTGGGTTAAGTGGAAATGTTAACCCGCCAAATCTTCCGACTAAAGAAGAGTCTATCAGGAAAGGATTGATGGGTTGCATTATACTTGTATTGTGACCGGTTCACATATAAGATTCCAGTGTAGAGCTTTGTCTGTTTCTACTTTTTTAATAGAGTATTTAGCTCCATTAGGGAATCTTGGCCCAGTAATGATGACGTGTACAGTTTGACTATTCGCAACAGTAGGCAACAAATCAGATATTGGTGTGCCGTTTGAACCGAAATACGGTGTAATAGGTCCGATTTTGCATGATCCAATTGGTAGTTCATTTAAAGCACGCTGCTCTTCATCTAGAAATTCTAGCTTAGGGTTTGTTCCGCCATTTTCTAGAATTGGCTTTAGTTGTTCCTCTACATTGCCATCACCAACATGTGATTCTGACCATGTACCAACAACTATCGATGTAGAATAATCGCGTAAACCAAACTGAGCAGGTAATGATCTAAATTGCCATACTATAGATCTCCATGGATCAGCTGCTGCCATTATTTAACACCTGGACCAAAATGAAATTGAGAAACTGGACCATTTCTAAAATACCTACCAGCTAGGTCTACACCAAATAAAGCCCGAAGACGCTCAATTAACACCTCTCCGTATTTAACACCGGAAAGTGTCGTTGTTGCTGATGCTCCTGACTTTACGTCATAGAATTCGATTTCATCAACAGCCTTAACAGCGCCATATGTACCGCCGCCTCCAGAACTACCAGAAGCATCAATGGCTGCATCAACAGCAGCGATCTTAGTTAATAGATCTCTAGCGTATGCAGCTTCATCTACTTGGTTAGCTACTACATCCATCATACCTTCTAGAGCTATACCCATATCACGATAGCCACCTGAATATCCAAGGTAACTACGGATTTGTCGTTTTTCACTAGAGGTAAATGTAGCCATTACTTAGCCTTTGGTTTATCTTGAACCGCTGCTTTAGCGTTCTTTTCAGCTTCTACAGTCTTCTTTGCTAAATCTCGTTCTTGTTTAACAATCTCTAGCTCTTTAGCCTGTTCTTCAAACAGTTTATTCAATGCGGAGTAATCAAGAACAAGTTTACCTGACTTCATTGTCTCGTTCTTTAGATCTAGCTCTAGCGCTGATACTTTATTCTTTAGCTCAGAGATTTCTAAAGCAGAATCCTCTAACGCTAACTTTGCGATTTTTTCACCAGCGATTGCTTCATTCAGTTGCTTATTAAGGTTGAAAATCTCATCCTTCTTTGCAGAATCAGAAGCAGACTTAACAGCATCACTGGCCTTGACTTCAGGAGCTACAGGTGTTACAGATAGCGGAAGACCACGATCTTTACAGTGCTCAACTAGTTCATCTGGAACATCTACGTCACCATATGGATCACATACGAACGTAAATTTAGACAAAGACCATCTAAGCTGGTTTTTTGTTTGGTTATAAAGTTTCATGAATTATCTCCCTTATAATGTAAATCTTAAAGGTACCGAATCATCCGGTACATAACAATGATCTCCATAATGTTTTAGTACTACATCTGGTCTTATCCAGATTTTACCACCGATATCGGTCCAACGATTACAGAATGCAACGTCCTCACCAGTATACTCTTTACCTGGCTCAAACGTTGATGACCATAGTGCCCATGCTATTCCATGAGCTGTTTTATATTGCAAATGTCTATAGTGCGCTACCATTTGAGAAACGCATTGACGTGATAGTAACAAGAATCCACCAGGAACGAACGATGCTCCTAAAACAGGAGACTTTATTTCACCTGTTAACCTGGCAGGAATCTCACGGTCTGGCTGCTTTTTTGCATAACAGCCAGACACAAAATCGAGATCAGTTTCCAGAAGCTTCAAGGCGTCTTCTGCTGTGAAGCCTACATCAGAATCTACACACAACATATGTGTAGCATCTGAGTTGAGGAACCTGGACGTTAGGATATCTCTATTTCTTGGCAGAAATGAGCCTAAGTGTGTTTCAAATTGACAGCGAACTGCCAATTGAAGATTGAGCATACCAGATACACATTGATGGTGTATTAAACCATTGTGTAAAGGTATTCCTACAAATAAAGTCTTTTCCTGCATCCAAGTTCCTCCCAGAACAATATTACGTTGTGCGCGTATCTATATAGATACCAGCAGGCGCACTTGCCATGTGAGCTGTAATGTCGCCACGAAGCTCGTTAACAAGAACCTGCAACGTTGTAGCATCAGTTGCGTTTGCAGCTGCTACTGTATTAGTAGCGTCATTATTAAAATGAACGCCAGCAGCAGCCAAGTGCGTGTTGTAGATAGATTTTAGGTTATTAGCCAATGTTATTGCTGTTGCAGCATCAGTTGCGGTAGCAATTGTGACTGCAGCAGATGTTGCAGTGTCGTGAGCAATATCGTCTCTAAAGTGAATATTGATCACTCTGCGCAACTCATTAGTCAGTGCTAATTGTGTTGCAGCGTCTGTTGCAGCTGCTAAAGTAACAGCCAAACGAGCCGTTGGTGGGTTTCTATAATCAGAACCGTTAGCAACTGTAGGAGTCGCTAATGTTCTGTCCAAGTGAAACGAAGTTGAGATCTGATCAACCATGCGCTGGTTATTTGCAGCAACAATGGCATACAGTGTCTCATCTATTGATGGACGTACTTTCATTCTGGTATTTCTCCTTATCTAGCTATGCTAGATATTAAATTACGCCAAAACGTTCTTACGTACACCGAATGCGTTTGGACGCTCGACCACCAATTGCATCTGAGCAAGCACTTCTGCGCGGCTAGATGGACCGTTCTTTGACAGCATTTCATAGTGATAACCGAAAGGCACAGAACCGTATCCGTCGTTCGCCTGAACCATCTGGTAAACTTCTGGCGGGTATGTAGAATCAGGCAGAGTCTCGAAATGAACGTATCTGCTATTCAGGTAGTAAATCTGGTTAGCTGTAGCCTGACGCGCCTTAACGAACATGCAGTTGTCAACCATCACGCCTTCATAACCGTTATTCAACGGGATATTACCACGCGATGTATTCACAGAATCGTAACGACGTAGCGAATCGAACAAACCAGCAACCTGGTTAAACACAGCAGTCGAGCAAACGGCAATATCTGGAGCTTCACCGCAAACGTCACCAATCACGCCAAGGTCAGAACGAATCTGAGCGAACGAGATCTGTGTTGCAGAACCAGGATCAACCACAGTTGGACGCCAATAAGAGTTTGCTGTACGATCGATACCAGCATATGTATTAGCGGTATCACCGATAGCAACGTTCAAACCAGCCAGAGTTGTACCTGTACCAGCGCCAGTAAACGCCAAACCTTCCAGGTAATCTGTCAACGCAGCAGATGCGCTAACAAGGTTATTTGCCCAAAGCGTACGGTTAGCAGCAGGAGTGGAAGCACTACCAGCTGTATCCATAGCAAGCTTGGACACGTGGAAGTTAGAACGATAAAGCGCCCACTGCAGGATAGCCGATCCCTGAGAATCGCTACCAAAGTTAGCAGCATCAGCGCCTTCACTGTAGTTTTCAACTACTGCGCCAGTGTTTGTTGGTGCCCAAGCAATGTTCTTTCCGCCACCTGGACGAATAGGCAAAAGCTTTAGAAGCGTGACACGGCGGTTAACTTGTGATATAAGATTACCACGATATTCCTGTGCCAGTGTGATTAGAGATAACGTCTGAAGTGTGTCAGCCATTTATTATATGTTTCCTATTTAATTTCGCGCTGTGCGCTTTATTTGTTTTTTTTGTGATTAGAAAGCGCAGCACGACACCGTGTCAGCGCTGAGAGATTTATCGATAGCCGTATTTCTCGGCGATTTCTTTTTCACGGATCAAAGCGCGCATAGCCTTTTCTTCGTCTGATTGCGCCTCACCTGTGAACTGTGAACTGTGAACTTTCTTTCCTGGTCCTGGATTTCCATTGTTGGAACCCTTTGGAACTGGTAAGAATATTTTCATATCAGACTCAGACAAAATATCGTTGATTGCGTCATCAACCGGAATCTCCATTTCTACAGGAGGCATACCAGGGTACTCAGGACGCTTTACTTTAAGCTTTGCGTTACCGTCGTCATCAACTACCAAACGATTAGAAATGACCGTTAGATGGTTAATTACATGGTCCAAAGCCCCGTCATTAACGTGACCAGATAGAGCCGATCGTAACTTCGATTTCCCAGAATCGACCTTACGAGCCATTTCAGCAGACTTAGCGCGATTTTCAGCGTCTACTCTTGCTTTTTCTGCCTTGTTAAAGTCTTCCTGAAGTTTTAGAAGCTGTTTTTCGTACTCAGATGTTTCTGGTTTCTTTTTTGTACCAGGTTCTGTTTCTGTATTTGTTGGAGCCGGTACAATCTTCTGGACTACGGGAGCCAGAAAATCTTCCCATTTGACTTCCTTAAGCTGATCTGCTAAAGAAGGCTGACGGCTCATGTGGCCAGTAATTGCGCCATTGAGCATCTTTCCAAAAAACTCTACTTGTTCCTTAGTAAATCCAGCGTATTCATTTTTTTCAGCTGGTTTATTTTCGGTATCAACTACAGGTTCAGGAACTCCATGGATTCTAGTATTGAAGAAGCCATTAAACGATGGTTTTTGAATAAACATATATTGTCTCAGTCTGTGTTTTACGTCTCACATAGACGTTCAGGTCTTTGACGGGTGACCAGTGCTATCCCGTGCAGCTCAACATGAGCCGTGGTTTTTGTGTTATAATGCTCTGATGAAAACAGATACTTGTACTAAATCAGAACGCGAATTTTTGGATGCATGGTTTAAAGAGTCAGCATTGGCAAATGTTGATATACATGAGATAGGCAACAGAGTTGTTGCTGAGAATATCCCTGAGGCTCTAAAAAAGAAGTATGCTAAATCAGTTAGAAAATACGATCAAGCGCACGCAGAGCTTCTGGCTGTTGAGGAAGAATTCGAAAACTTCGGAACAGGTAGATATTTGTCTAATGCAATCGCTCTAATCAAAGATCAGATTAGGGAAGGTAAACTGTAACTCCAACAGTTGTCTTAGCTGGATCTGTTAAGATTCTGCTTGGACCGATTGGTTTTACATAACCTATTAAAGCAGCTGGAATTACGATTGCGTCGGTTGCTGGATTAGCTCCTTCACCATATTGAACGTATAACGTCCCAGCTGCAGCGGCTTCTACTCCAATGAATCTATCACCAGCATTGGCACACAGATCTCTTACACCGAATTTGAACTGACCACCAGTACCGCCTTGTGCAGGTATAGAAATCGAGATAATACGCTCGAATGGTGATACTGTTGCCAGCACATCATTGCCGTTAATATTTGGTGGTGTGACCGATTCAGTTATAACGTTTCCGCCTCGTACACCAGTAACAACGATTGGCGTTATACTGTATTGAGAAGCAGCGTTAGATCTTGTTATTGTTAGTACTCTAGCTAATCCAATGATTTGGCCAGTTGAGTTTGAAATCACTGGCCCGTCAAAGTTTGCAGGTAAATATACTACTGGTGAAGTTGATGTTGCTACTGCAGTCTTGATACCATCATCATCCTGGAGACTTCCAGATGCGACAGTTACTGTTCTGCTTGCTATTGATAGAGGTATCATTTATAACCATTTTGCATCTGGAACGTTCGGTTTTAGCCAGCCGGCTATCAATCGAACGCCAGGCTGAATTACGCTTGGGTTGAGTATTTGTATAGATGTGCCAGAAGATATAAGTGTACCAATATCTACTGTTATTGCTGCATTTACATTTTCAGCAATACTAGATAAAGATGATACAGTGAAATCTGGTGTTATATTTACAGAAACGAATCCAGTATTAGATTCCTGTGCGTTAGCCAATACAGAGAAGTCGTTTTCGATTGACAACGATACTGTTATAGGATAACTTACAGAAAAAGGTGATGATACTGTGAAATCGTTTGTTATAACCGCTGCATAGGTTGAGTCTATTGAAAGTAGACTAAAAGCCGCTACTGAAATATCATTAGTTATGACCGCAGCAACAGTAGCGCTTACGTTTTGAGCAGAAGATACAGACGCCGATACGACAATATCATCAGCAAACGATGCAGCAACGGTTGAGGGTATTGTTTCAGTAACTGTGCTTGCAACAGTAAAATCAGGTGTTACATCAACAGCGACCGTAAAGTCACCTCCGCTCAAGCTTGTCATTGAAGCAGCAACAGTGAAGTCGTTTGTTATAACGACTGCCGAAGATGATGTTACTGGGTTAGCAACTGTTTGTGTTGCTGATACAATAAAATCATCTGTTACTATAGCTGCTAATGTTGCTGTTATCGATTCTGAAATAGAACACGAAACAGAAAAGTCTTGATCAATTGAGCAAGCAATTGCGGAAGGTATAGTTTCAGTTATTGTTGACGATACTGTAAAATCTTGTTCTATGTTTACTGCAATAGTAGCTGAACCAGGATTGTTTACGGTAACAGAAGCAGCGGGTGTAAAATCACTTGTTATTACAATCGCTGACGTTGATGGTATAGTTTCTGTTACAGTAGAAGAAACAGAAAAATCCTGTTCTATAGTTAACGCTGATGTTGACGGTATCGTTTCTGTAACTGTTGAATTGACACTGAAGTCTTGTTCAATGTTAAAAGCGATCGTAGCTGAACCAGGATTTGAAACAGTACCAGAGCTTGATACAGTGAAATCATTTCCAATAGAGAACGAAGATGTTCCAGTAATAGTCTCAGTTACTGATGCGGAAACTATGAAATCGTTTCCGATAGATAATGCAGATGTAAACGCAAATGTTTGCAATATAGAAGCTGAAACATTGAAATCAGATTCTATGTTCCAAGCTGATATTCCAGTAACATTATTTGCACTTGCAAAGAATCCAGCAAATAATCTTTGTCTATTATTTTTAGATTCATCTATTTGATTATTTTGATTTGATTGATACAGACCAATGTATGCAATTTGCGGAGAGGCTTGTAAACCAATAAACTGAAATCTGGATCGCGGTTTCAGCTTATAATCATAATCAACATAATCTGTATTAATGCGTTTTCTTGGACGTGTCGCCTGTACATCATGTCCACCGCCGCCTCCCCCGCCGCCTGGTTCCAGTGTTAGCGAGAAAGCTACCCATGATTGAAATGTACATGTACCAGTGCGTGTTCCGGTAGCTCCAGTATTTACAGTACTGTCGTCTAATCTAAGTCGTCTACTTGACGCATCAGCGTCTTGCTCAATACGATTCGTCTCACCTGCGTCAGTTGTTACAGGATCAACCGCCCATGTAATGGTTAAATGATCTGATCCGTCTGTTCCGCACGAAACACTAGGAGCTATCCACGTAGGAGCTGTATCTTCTCCTACTGCAATGTCACCTAAAGAAACTCCACCAGAATATGCAGTAGAAAACCAGTGATTAATGAAACTGTTAGTTATAGTGAAGTCCCAAGTTGTGGGTTCACCAGATGCACTTGTAACAGTCTTTCCCCATAATTGGACACCAGCCGTTTGTGCTGTATCACTGGTAGCCAGGAGTGTAAATCCTCCTGGCGATGTTAATCCTCCTGGTGCAGAATTAACATCGAAAGTATCGATCATCGCAAACGCGATGATTACATAGTCACCGTCAGAAAGACCTGCTGGCTTATCTACAGAACATGTGGTAGAGAATAGATTTTTACCCCCAACCGCTGATCGATAAGCCATTTATGTCTCCACGTAACGCCAGATGCCGGCATTCCAATTACCACTGATAACCGCGTATCGTCCAGAGTAACTTGTTACTGCCATTCGCTTAGAACCATTAACTTGAACAACACCAGATGGCGCTGAATCACTAGTCCAGCTTCCACCTGAGACTGCTCGATGTTGCAAATTTAATGCAGCCCATCCAGGAGCAGATGCCCAGCCAAACGATGTATAAATATTATTCGGAGTCGCGATAGCTCCGTTTGCTTCAGTAGTAGATACATTGTTCCATGTAGCACCAGAATTAGTAGTCTCAAATACGCCACCAGCAGCACCGATCATATAATGACCAGCTCCTAGATATGCCATTTGACTACATCCGTGATAATGTGCGAATGAAGCAACGTTGCTCCAACTGGAGCCACCATTTGTAGTACGATATGTTCCGGTTCCTGTCCCGTCTTGTGATACACATAACCAAGTTTGTGCAGTTGTGCTAGAATTGCCGGTGTCAATAAAAAACACGTATCCGGATATTCCTGCTCCAGCGTCACCTCTGTTGGTCCATGTGGATCCTCCGTCGGTTGATTCTATTACGTTACCTGTATCATGGAATGAGGCGATCAGATGATTAGAGTTGTAAGGATTAACATCAACACAATAAACATCTTGTGATGCAGTTGGTACGGATATTTCAGTCCAATTAACTCCACCATCTGTAGAGCGAAGAAAACCAAATGGGCTCGAGTTTCCTGCCATGCTCCAAAGTGTAGGAGCCGTTGCTGGATTTCTAGCAACGTTAGGATCAATAGCAGCGCCCCATGGTTTACCAGCAACAAATCTGCTTGAATTAGTTCCAGTGCTAACTAAATTCCACGTTGTACCATAGTCAGTGGATTTATAAACACCTCTCAGGCAAACAAAAGCATAGATATCGCTTGGTCGTGCTGGATCTACTAAAACATCTTGCACACCAAAATCGTCACCGCCAGAGTCAAGTGCAGGTGAAAACGATGGCGTAACGTCTGTCCAAACACCATACTCTGCTGGACTCCATGGAGCAGACATGGTAGCGTTGATATCAATTCTTGTATAACCACCACGTCGGCACAAGGAAGTGCCAGGCACTGTTAACCTCCGTCAAGTTCTGCAAATATTAATCTACCGCTCCAGTTACCAGTTCCGGTTGGAGCCGCTCTTAGCTTTACAGAAATACCTAACGAATCTGCGCCGGCTGCAATAATACGTGTTCTTGGTGTTGGTTGCCATAAATATCCCTGAAGGTTATAAAATGCATCAGGAACCTTTTCTGTGAATGTACCAGCTCCTTCAGCAGAGGCTAATACACCAGCTGTGCCAGCAGCACCAGCGGTACCACCTGTAATATAAGATGCAGGGTCACCAGATTTTGTTTTTTCAGGTGTGAATGATGTTAGAGTTGGGAATGCTGTACCTTTCAATCCAATTGATACACCAATCATTTCACCAGTAGTTGTACCACGTTGATTAAGTGAAACCTCAACCAACTCGATAACACGTCCAGCAGGAGGGTTAACGAACAGAACAGTGATTGCACCAGATACAGTCTGATCTGTAAATTTAACTATGTATTCACGAGCCATATTAAGCTCCAACTCCAAATGTAATAGTCATTGACGAACAGGAAACAACAGCAGCAGCTACAATTGAAACTGTATTCAAAATAACTTCTGTGCCTGATGTTCCAACGCTCAAATCAACGAAAGCAGTCGTGCCGTCAGATTGCACAAGTCTGGCAAATGATGCTGTACCTGTAGCATCAGCACTTGAATCCGATGTAATAGCATTAGCAGTCCAAACACCGCCAGAAGCGGCACCAGCAGCAGTTGCGTTCATTGTCAACTCTGCTAACAATGTGTTTCCAGCCAACGCCGTATCAGCGTTAGTCGGTCTTGTTCCAGAATAAATACGAAGCTTACCAGCTCCAGCTTCGTTAGTTAATGCGTCTAGGAGCTCATTACGACGCGCAACAGCAAATCTAGCCATTAACCCACCAATCCTTCAGAAGCCTGTCTAGCAGCCTCTTTAGCAGCCTTTAGACGCGCAAATTCCTCTTCCGCCTCTTTGATAACTTCTTCCGGCGTGCCGACCGCGCGCAACAATCCCTGTTGTCCCTGCATTACGGCATTCAGAACAAGTATTTTCTTATTCTCTCTCTCAGCTAATTCTGCTCTTAGTGGAGAAATCTCAGCTTCAAGTTTCTTATATTCTTTACGCAGCGAATTGAATCGTGCTAACATTGGTTCATATTCTGCCTTCAACTCTTCTGTAGAAGCAGATTTCAGTTCTGTAATCATTAATATCCTTTAAATTGGCATCCAATTGATCAAATTATTTTATTTACCAAAAGGCTTTTGTGCTTTAACAAATGAACCTTGAGGCGCTGTGCTGATTGTTTTTGGAGCTGGACCTTTGAACGGTTTCGTTCCGCCTTTGTTTCGAACAGCATTAGGTTTGTTCTGCGGTGCAACCAATCCGCTTCCTTTATCAGCAGTCTTAGCTACAATGGCATGTTGAGCCTCGAACAATGCAAGCTGCTGTTCAATCTCAGTTGGTGCTGTCATCACGTATTCTTTGATTTCCTGATTAACGATTGCCTTTGTAGCTTCATCGTTATCAGGCATTAGAACTTCAGCTAGTTTTTGTTCGAACTTAGCATTCCATGTTCTAGAGTGAACACCACCAAGTTCCTTAAGCTGAGTACCCATTGCTAATAATACTGATGTATCGATACCAGCAAAGTCATCTAGTCCAGCAATGTTCCATTTGTACTTCTCACCGCGAACAGATGAGATTAATTGGTAACATCGCTCAATTGCTTGCTTGACAATACGACCATAAGCGGTTAAAGCTATTCTTGTCGATTGAGCGTCAGCAATTTTAGACTCAGCGGTGCGACCTACAGCAGCAACGTTGTTCTCAACGCCGTTACCCATCTGGAAACCGAGACGATAAATCTCATCCTTAGACGCGATTATCTGTGATTCTTGTGCTCTAAAATGTGCAGCAGGAGGCGCATCCCAACCGAATTCCTCATCAGGTCCGATGATTACACCGTGACCAGCACCCATCATCATTTCAGTAAACGCTTCTTTGTCGTTTACCTTAGCAATCGGCTGAGCATAACAGGTACAAGCTAATGACCAGTTTTGGTTGCTTGTATTCTTGAAGTTAGAGATCTGCGATGACTTAAGTGTTGCAGCAATATGATCTCCAGGAGATAATGCTATGCAAACAACTGGACAAACGCCAAAATCGTGCTCAAATGAGTCTACTAACGGAACGTCAACCTTTTCGCTTGGTTTTTCGTTCTCTTTGTATTCGATTCTGTAAGTATCGATAGTATCATTTCCGTAACTAGTCCATGTTTCCACGATCCAATCACGTTTTGATGTTAGACCTTTTCTAACGCGCTTTATAGTGTGATGCAGAACCCATTCAAGGTTACCGCGATCATCAATTTCCCAGTCATACACGCCGTCATAATCTAAATCTTTTAGATAACAGTTACCGCGGCCGCGTTTTTCATGCTCGTATAGAGAATTAGCTTTGCCTAAACCGTCATTTGGTTGACAAACAGCAGTCCATGATTTACTCTTAACAAGAGCTTCAATCATTCGATCTTTGAAAAACGCATCGAGATCAGTTCCAGATCCAGTGCAATCTTCTTTTATATCAGACCAGAACTTATCAAGCTCTACAACCTGTTCACCTGATTTATCAATTGCTTCTGCGCTTGGTTTTGATGTGAACAGCGCGTCAGTGAAGTACTTGATAATAGAACCAAGATAATTTCTATACTCAGCGTGTGATTTTCTGCTAGTATAGGTTTGATCTGGCTCACGAGGGTTCTGAGGCAGAAATTTATGATAACGTTTCTCGAATTCCTTACCACCGACATACATAGCCCATAGATCACCAGCTTCTACAGCATCGTAATCATCGTGCTTTCTGTTTAGGTCTTCAATGGTAGGCATTAATAGTCTCGTCTCAAATTAGCTTCGGTTTCTAAAGTTTTCACTCGCTCAGCAAGTTTGTCCATCGCCATCAAAACGTCCATGAGATTCAATGAAATACGTTTTGGATCAGTTCCAACGGCTCGATTTCTGGCTTTTGCTCGCTTTTTAGCTAATGTTTTTGCAAAAACTGATGGTTTTGAGTGCATCATGACGGCATACGTGCATAAGTTGGAGCTGTTAGACCGGCTTGAATAGCTAATGCAAGCGCCCAAGCTCGATCAGCGTGGCCAGCTGCAGAATGTGGAGCATCGTACTTGACATTTCCTGATTCAGTGATTATTCTCTGGATGCTTGCGATGTCTTCTTTTAACAGCTTAACATCTTTCGGATCTTGTATACCTATAAGCTTCGTGTCCGGCAAAACAAGCAATTTTTTGTTAATTGCGAGGTATAATCCGGTTGCAAGTTCTTCTTTTACTTGATTTGTGAAGTGAATTGGGTCAACTTTGGAGAAACCATGAGTCTTAACCATTTCATCAGCAGGGAAGGCGCCGATGCCAGTAGCGTCTAAACTAAGTCGCTTATATCGATACTTAGCAAATCCATCAGCCACTAATTTTTTAAGACCATCGCTGCTTGTTCGTCGATGCTTCTCGATGTTTCTAACTACATAAACACGCCTATCATTGTGAATAGCGCGCTGTAGTGTAATTAATACAGTTAAATCGTTGGAGCGGCCGATATCTAGACCGCCATAGAAAGGTTCTTCTTTTCCAGATTCAGGAAGAAAATCAGTGCAGCATTTCTGAATCAGTTCTGTAGGAATATACTGGAATTCAGAATCGAGAAATGAGCACATGTATAGCTGTGCGTAAATCCTCGGATCACCCTTGCAAGCATTCTGTAATAAACCTTCAGTACCGCCTTCGATTCTAATACCGTCAGCGATTGCCTCTTCTATATTAGTCGACCATTTGTGGTAACCACGCTCTTCATGGTGTTTAACTAAGCTATAAAACTCGTTACCGACACCGTTTGGTGTTGACATAATGCGAACTTTATAATTATGCGTAGAAACAGCAGCGGCCGCGTCCCATAGCTTATCAGGATTCTCGTAATACGCAAACTCGTCAAGAATTACGTTGGAAGAGAAACCACGCGCGCCGGATGCAGGAGGTAGCGATCTGATTTCAGGATTCTTAAGTCCATCATGTTGCAATATAACACGTTCCGCACTCGCATTACGCAGTTTGGCCCATTCCGAACCAAGCTCGACAAGCAACTTACAATGCTTCACAACATTTCGAAGAACCAAATCTGCTTCGCGTTGGCCCTTTGAAATTATTGAAGTATCTTCACCAAGTAGTCCCCATAATACAGCTACACCAGCGTATGTGTGTGATGCACCTGTTTGGCGTGACTTAACAAGAACGGAGTAACGATTTATATCAAGAAGCCAGTTTTGTTGATAACCGAAGAATGTTGTTATCCATTGTGAAACAGCTAACCACTCACGACGCGGTAGATTATCACGTAATCTAGATAATGTTCTTCTATTTCTATCATTCCTACCAGTTTTGTTAAGAATGTAATCGAAGGTATTATCTTGTTCGTCTATAAAAAATGGGTTCATCGCACGATAGGTTGATCTTCTTGATCTTCCTTCTTCTCAGCTACTAAAAACTTTAATTCAATTATTCTGTAACTGTCTTTATGATCAATTACAGTTTTATCTAAAAATGATAGAAGCATTGGACTATCTAACATAGGAATAACAATTTCCTTGACAGTCTTCGCGCCAGCCTTTACAATGTTACTCATTTTAAATCTTCTAGATCCAATGTTACTTCAGTGATAGGTTCTGGCCAAAATGGTGACGACGACGTCATGCGGTCTATAAGCATAGTGTCTAAAATCGATTGAATAGAGTCACGGCAACCGCTACATTTGCTACCAGCCTTCGTTGAGCATGCTATATCGAATATAGAATCGTTACCATTTCTAACAGCTTCCTCGATTTGTTTATCGGTCACACCAAAACAGTGGCAGATGTACATAAGATGTGCTACAATGCGATTATGAAATGCGAAAACTGTAAAAATGAACTAAGGCAAAACGATGCTTTGTACTACGTTGGTAACCATGCTGTAGTACACACATCTTGTAATCAGCAATATATTAATAAGCGAATGGGCAGAAATTATCCATGCCCACAGTGTAGCAAAACTGGAAAAATGCAAGATGTTTCAAAAACAATCTTGACACATGTTCCGCTTGGTACAAATGAAACGTCTGAATGTGCATGGGGAAATTGCAGAGGTTGCAATCTTTGTATAAATAGAGTAAAACTAGTTAAATCACATCCAAATAAAACCTGCGACTTGTGTAAAGGTCACGGTTATTTGGAAAAAGAACCGAAACCTGTAATGAGGCAGGTTGGATGGGAAATATGAGCATTCGTCACATGAATAAACAAAACAGAAGACTTCAACAAAGAGTTAGGCGAATGTTAGTCCATGCTGCTGGTTGCGTAGAAAGTCAATGCATTAGCAAGACTTATATCTATGATCTTGGTGAAGATACTCCGATTATACAGGTCAAGGTCCCAAGATCGCTTAGATCTAAGTTGGGCTTAACAATCGGGGGTCATAACTAATGATTACAAAAGAAATAGTCGATGCGTTAGATGATTACGAAAGACTGAAGAAAGAAAATGAGGAACTTAAAACGCAACTCAATATGCTAAAGTCTGCCTGTAGAACAGTGACAGAGTTTGCGATGGGTTGTTTTGATAACCCTAAGATTTATCCATCCGGAGGCATAAAGTTAACATGAGTCTAACTTATCTGCAACGCCAAATAATCTTATCTGGACCAGACGATCGATTCGAGGAAAAGGATGTTCTCGAATTATGCAGACTGGGATTGATGCAGTATAGTTTCGCCGACGGTAGCGACCATGTTTATACAGCAACTGAGAAAGGTCTCGATGAAGTTAACAAATATAAAACGCTGCAGGCACAATTGGAAACTTAATTCCAGCAACAGCTTCAAAGACGGCGAATATTATGTTTGCAGCAAATGCGGAAAGCTAAAATTCACGCGCTGAAATTTTTGTACATCCCTAGATCTATTTTCTAGGAGTCACATTTATTTAGCATCGTGACAACGCCTTCTCAACCTTTTCCAATAACATCTTGCAATAACTGATTTCGTACTGCGAATATTTTATAATATCGGCTACGATTTCTTTTAGCTCGTATTGTAACCATGTCAATGCGTTCTTATCTTCGCGGTTAAATCTACTGGCGTTAGCTACCCGAGAATCTAAACGATCAAAGTCAATCATTGTAATCTCGAATTATGATCTTTGCTAGCCTACGATCACTTCGATGAGTTAGCAGCTTACCGAACCATCCCCAACCGCTACATTTCTTAGGTGTACGACGTGACCAGTATTCACGTGGCCATGTGTACTTACCAGCTTTATACGTTTTAGACATTAAGCAATAGTATCACAAGTAAACTTAGAATACAACCGATAATATAAGTAATAAAACCGAACACAACTAATAATGTTGCCAGTAATGCGAACATTAATTGTGATAAGAATTGTTTAGAATTACGATATGTAGGATATTTCACTACAGTTTCAAAATTTCATCCGCGGTTTTTATTGGGTACCGCAGCCTTCTGGTTCTGGGACTCCGGTCGAAGCCTGGCATGATTTGTGCAGCGATGCCGATGGCACGGCGATTGCAAGTAGCAAGAGGCGTGCTAGTACAGGTGCTCTCGAGTTAGCTCAGCGAATGAGGCAAGGATCGTGCCAACCACGACCAGTGCGATAATCATGCTCATGACCATCGCTCCTCAGTAGTGGCCCTGGCATTGGCTACAGCGCGCCGTCTAATCTCAGCACGTACAGCTGCAGTAGTGACGCGGTAGGCCCGCGGTGAGGCGTATAGAGCCTCGAGCAGGCACATCAGAGCGGCATCGGTGTAGTGTTCGAGGGACATGGTTAGAGGTATTAGCAATAAGCATGCCATGAGTATGGTGATGTGTAAGTGATTGATATGACGTGGTGCAGTGGTAAGAGTCATCGTTGCAGGCGCTCTAACCTCACACACTAGGTGCCGTAAATTGTCACTCACCACTATCGGAGGTGACGAAAATTGTCACCGAT